>Ga0247844_1000043_pt1 | contig 228869 bp, 249 predicted proteins | sample LaCtaG_FD_192421 | JGI IMG/M metagenome (GOLD analysis project Ga0247844, IMG submission 192421) | Freshwater microbial communities from meromictic Lake La Cruz, Castile-La Mancha, Spain - LaCruzMarch201714.5m_1 | ecosystem: Environmental > Aquatic > Freshwater > Lake | place: Spain... | reverse complement strand
ACTTTGGCACATTACGATGCCGCTTAGGTGGGAGCGTCCATCCCATTGGTCACAGCCGGGAATGACGGATCAACGCCACCCCTGTCGTCATCCTTGCCCTCTCCGTCATCCTCGCAAGCGCCCCTGTCGTCATCCTCGCGCACGCGGGGATCCACACACCGTCATCCTCGCGCACGCGGGGATCCGCACACCGTCATCCTCGCGTACGCGGGGATCCACACACCGTCATCCTCGCGTACGCGGGGATCCATGGACCACAGCCAGCGTGAAGGGTTTACGCTCGTTGCGAAGAAATTGGAGCCGGTTACCATTGTCACCCCCGCGCCTGCGCGAGGGCCTAGACCGTTTTTGATGGAGAAATCATGCAAACGCTTCTCAAGTTATCCCGGGCCGTGGACTGGCTGAACAGCCTGGTCGGCCGCTATGTGATCTGGTTAATCCTGGCCTCGACTGTCATTAGCGCGGTCAATGCTGTGGTGCGCAAGGCCTTCAACATGAGTTCGAACGCCTACCTCGAGGTCCAGTGGTACCTGTTTGCTGCCTCGTTTTTGCTGGCTGCTGGCTACACACTGCTCAACGGGGAACATGTGAAGATCGACGTGATTTCCAGCCGCCTGAGCAAGCGTGCGCAGATCTGGATTGACGTCATCGGCTTTACCCTGTTTCTGATGCCCTTTTGTCTGGCGATTCTCTGGTTTGGCATACCGTTTTTCCTAAAGGCGTTCTACTCGGGTGAGGTGTCGTCGAACGCCGGCGGGTTGCTGCGCTGGCCCGTCTATCTCATGATGCCGCTGGGTTTTGGCTTGCTGATGCTGCAAGGCCTTTCGGAGCTGGTCAAGCGCGTCGCCTTTCTGATGGGCCTGATCGAGGACCCGACCGTCAAGAAGGCCGAAAAAACCGCTGAGGAAGAGCTCGCTGAAGCGATTCAGCGGCTGGCTGAAGAAAAAGCCGCTAAAACCAGCGCTGCCTGATCCAGGAGACCACCATGGAATTTCTGATACACAACATCGCGCCCATCATGTTTGCAGGACTGATCGTCTTCCTGCTCATGGGCTTTCCGGTCGCCTTCAGCCTGGGCGCCTGTGGCCTGTTTTTTGGCTTTGTCGGCGTCGAACTCGGCATCCTGCCCGAGTCTTTGCTACAGGCCTTGCCGTTGCGCATCTTCGGCATCATGCAAAACGACACGCTGCTGGCCATCCCCTTCTTCACGCTGATGGGGTTGATTCTGGAGCGCAGCGGCATGGCCGAGGACCTGCTTGACACCATTGGTCAGCTGTTTGGCCCGCTGCGTGGCGGCTTGGCTTTTGCCGTGATCTTTGTCGGTGCACTGCTGGCTGCAACCACCGGCGTGGTGGCGGCTTCGGTGATCTCCATGGGCCTGATCTCATTGCCCATCATGCTGCGCTACGGCTATGACCGGCGGGTGGCGTCCGGGGTGATCGCCGCCTCAGGCACACTGGCGCAGATCATTCCGCCTTCCCTGGTGCTGATCATCCTGGCAGACCAGCTTGGCCGCAGCGTGGGTGAAATGTACAAAGGCGCCTTCATCCCTGGCTTCATGTTGGCCGGCATGTACGTGGCCTACATCGTCTTGCTAACCTTCATCCGCCCCAACTGGGTGCCGGCGCTGCCACCCGAGGCCCGCACCATCCGCGAAGACAACGGCAAAAGCGGGCTTCGATCCCTGCTGTTCCTGACCATCTTGTCCACCGGGGTCGCCGTTTACTTTGGTGAGCACTACGCCCAATTCCTGACCTGGGCCAAGGGCGAACTGGTCACCACCGTGGCCAAGGATGAAACTATTGTCGTCTCAATGTGCGCCGGCGTGCTGCTGGCCTTTGTGCTGGCCTCAATCAACAAGGCGAGCCGGTTGGGCCTGCTGTCGCGCATGGCCGAGCGCGTCACTTTTGTGCTGATTCCGCCCCTGCTGCTGATTTTCCTGGTGCTGGGCACCATTTTTCTGGGCATTGCCACCCCCACCGAGGGCGGCGCCATGGGCGCATTGGGCGCATTGATCATGGCCGTCGCCAGGGGTCGCCTGAGCATGTCTCTGCTCAAACAGGCCCTGAACACCACCACCAAACTGTCCAGCTTTGTGGTGTTCATCCTAGTGGGCTCCACGGTGTTCAGCCTGGTGTTCCAGGGGGTCGATGGCGGCAAATGGGTGGAGCATCTGCTGAGCGGGGTCCCTGGCGGACAGCTGGGCTTCTTGATTGTGGTCAACACCCTGATTTTCCTGCTGGCGTTCTTTTTGGACTTCTTCGAGCTGGCGTTCATCGTCGTGCCGCTGCTTGGGCCGGTGGCGGAAAAGATGGGCATCGACCTGATCTGGTTTGGTGTGCTGTTGGCCGTGAACATGCAGACCTCGTTCATGCACCCACCATTTGGCTTTGCGCTGTTCTATCTGCGCAGCGTAGCGCCGGGCAAAGAGTACACCGACAAGGTCACCAAAAAGCTGATTGCACCCGTGACCACCATGCAGATCTACTGGGGCGCGGTGCCGTTTGTGATCATTCAGATCATCATGGTCGGCCTCATCATTGCCTTCCCCGGCATCGTCTCCAGCGGTCTTGACAAGACCGAGAAGATCGACCTCGACAAGGTGGTGCTGGAGGTGCAGGCCGAGCCTGCCAGCGAAGCCGCCTCTGCCCCTGAGGATGGCGCCTCTGCTGCGGAGGGCGATCAAAAGGCCGACGAAGACCCGATGAAGGCCATGGAAGAATCGATGGCCAAGGACAAGAAGTAAGCCGGCACGGCTCAGGCCGCCGCTGGGCCGAACCGGAAGGCCGACAGCGTGGTCTCCATCACGCGGTCGGTAAACACCTTCAGGCCAGCATCCTCACCGGCCGCACCAGCCACCACCATCAGCGGTAAAAGGTGCTCCTCGGCGCGCGGCGGGTGCGACAGACGGGCTGATGGCGCCTGGGCCCAGTCGATCAGGCTTTGCTGGCGCTGGGGCGAAGCGGCTTGCACAGCAGCCGTTAGCCAAGCGTCGAATTCATCTGAAATGGGTCCCGACCGCGGATCACCATAACCGCGCATGTTGTGATAGCTCATGCCGCTGCCGATGATCAGCACCCCCTCTTGACGCAGAGCCTGCAGCGCCCGGCCAGCAGCCAGGTGAAGCGCCGGGTCCAGCGTGGTGCTGAGCGACAACTGCACCACCGGGATGTCGGCCGCCGGGAACATCAGCAGCATCGGGATGAACATGCCATGGTCAAAGCCACGACTGGCATTTTGCTGGGCGGGCAAACCGGCATCCGCCAACAGTTCGGCCACCCGCGCCGCCAACGCAGGATCCCCTGGCGCCGGGTATTGCAAGGCATAGGTGTGCGGCGGGAAGCCGTGGTAGTCAAAAATCAAGTCAGGCCGGGCGTTGCTGGTGACGCTGAACGCCCCCTCCAGCCAATGCGCAGACACCACCACGATGGCACGTGGCGGCGCCGGCAAAGTGGCCGCCAGGCCCTTGAGAAAACCGGCCATGCGGTCCCAGGCATTGGGCGGGTTCCAGTCCATGAAAAAGCAGGGGCCGCCGCCGTGTGGGATGAACCAGGTTGGCATGCTGTCGACGCCTGACGCGTCAGTGAGTGAATCGTTAGCCTGCAAGGGGCATTCTCCGGTGGCAGTGAAAACCCTGATTGTCAGGCACGGCCAGTCAGGCTACGCGGAAACAAACTAGCCAAGGGCAAGCCGAGCCCCAATCACGCCAATTCAAAGAAACGGATCACCACGCGCTCAGGTTCTCGAACACCACTGCCAACAAACAGCCGGTGATTGATCCATCCCAGGCTGCTGGACCCGGTCTCAAACGTGGGTGTGCACCTGAAGTAGACCAGCGCCGGATCCACCGGCTGACCGCTCAGCAGCTTGGCGGTCACGTCGGGCGACGCATGGCGAATGGCCCGGTTGTGCACGTGAATGAGGTCGCCGCCGTCGGTTTCCAGCACATAGTGCGCCTCAAGCAACGCCAGGCTGTCGCCCGCAATCAACTGAAAGTCTGAGCCGCCCGGGAGGATGCGAGCCACCCAACCTCGGCCCTTGAACTCACCGCCTGTGATGGGCACCACGCGGCGTCGGCCGCGCGGCGTTTGCCCCACCTCCAGGGGTCGGCCGACCAGCGCCGACATGTCGGCAAAGAAGTTGAGTTGTGGGGTAGCCGGTCCGGTGTCTTGCATCATCAGTACATCAAGTGAGCGATACCCCATGGTAATTCGATACGGCCCGGCTTAGGCCCGGGCATGGTTCGAATCGACCACACCGGGTTTATTTGGCCACCCAAGGGTAAGCCCTATGCGCCAAATTGAATATTATGGACAAACTGTCCAAAATATTGAATTTGCCTGCCGCTGCCCTTTTGCCGAATGCCATGAAAACAATTATTCGCTCTGATGAGCGCATCCTGACGTCCGACATCTTTGAAAGCGAAGCACGCCCGACGCGGCCAGACTGGGGCACTTGGTGGGAATCAGGCCGAGAAATACCGGTTTATCACCGCTGCGATGTGCTGGTGGTGGGAGGCGGCCCGTCCGGTACTGCCGCTGCCATTGCCGCCGCCAGGCAGGGGGCCAGCGTGGCCTTGCTGGAACGCTACAACCATTTGGGCGGACTCTCCACCGGCGGCCTGGTGATCTGGATCGACCGAATGACCGATTGGCAGGGCGAGCTGGTGATCCAAGGCATTGCCAAAGAACTTATGGATCGCCTGCCCGACGACGCCATCGCCGGCCCAGCACCGGCCGAGTGGGGTTCCACCGATGTGCAGCGCGCGGCCCATTGGTCGCACCGGACTGCGGCCTACCACGGTGTCGTGACCTGGTCGCCCACCATCGACCCGGAGCGGCTCAAGCTGCTTTCGCAAGAAATGGTGATCGAGCAGGGCGTTAAGCTGGTTTACCACAGCTGGACCTCACTGCCCATCGTCGAGGACGGCGTCGTTAAGGGCGCGATTTTTGAGAGCAAGGAGGGGCGCATGGCCGTCATGGCCAAGGTGGTGATCGACGCCACGGGTGACGGCGACATGTTCGCACGCGCCGGCGCCCAGTTTGAAAACGACATCGAGCAGGGCGACGTGCACCACTGCATGAACACCGCATGGCTCTTTGCAGGGGTAGACATGAACGCCTGGCTTGAGTTCAAAGCCGGCTCGCCCCAGCAGTTTTCCGATTTCATGGCGCTGGGGCGCACGACCTGCGGCCTGTTTGAGCGGCCGTTTGTGTCCTGGCGCAATGACGTAGCCCTGTTCATGGGACCGCGCCAGTCGGGTTATGACGGGCTGAATGTCGACGATTTGACGGCGGTCGAAGTCCGTTCCCATCGCGCCATGGAGGCGCATTTGGTGTTTTACCGGGCTCATGCGCCGGGGTTTGCCAATGCCTACATGATGCTCAGTGCGCCGCAGGTGGGTGTGCGCCACACCCGGCGCCTGCAGGGCACCGGGGCAGTGTTGCGGTCTGACTGGCCCAACGGGGTGGCGCTGGCGGATGAGATCGGTGTGTCCCCGGCGGTCTCGCCCAAGTTCCCCAATATCTCCATTCCCTACGGCGCCTTGGTACCCAAAAAACTCGACGGGCTGCTGGCCTGCGGCAAGCATGTCTCCTGCGACAAAAATTCGCATGGCTTCATGCGCGAAATCCCGCAATGCTGGATCACGGGCCAGGCTGCGGGTGTGGCGGCGGCGTTGGCGGTAAGCCAGAGCGTACAACCCCGGGCGGTGGCTGTTGATGCGCTGCAGGCTGCGCTCCTGGCACAGGGTGTCTACCTGCGGCCCCGGGTGACAGCACCCGCAGTCGTCGCTTGAACGCCGTCTGCTCACAGGCTTGCACATGACCAGTCAACAGGCTTCTGAGGTCAGCCGCGCGGATACCGTCAGTGCGCTCGAACGCGGCGTGAAACTGCTGCATTGCTTTAACGCGCAGACACTGAGCCTGAGTGCGGCAGAGCTCGCCACCCTCACCGGTATTCCGCGCCCAACGGTCATCCGTCTGGCGGCGACGCTGTGCGTGCTGGGGCTGATGCGTCTGACGGTCGCGGGCGACCGTTACACCCTGGGGCCAGGGCTGGTGTCGCTGTCCCACGCTTTTTTGGCTGGCGTGGATCAGCGCGGTTTGTTTCGCCAATGGATGCAACCGCTGGCCGACGAAACAGAGGGATCGCTCTACCTTGCCTTGAGAGATGGCCTGGAGATGGTGGTGATTGAAGCTTGTCGGGCATCGGGGTCGATGCTGTCAGCGCGGGTGGACACCGGTACCCGCACACCGCTGGCCACCTCTGCCTTGGGGCGAGCCTATTTGTCGGGTGTCGAACAGCCGATGCGCAACAGCCTGCTGGATCAACTGCGCCAGCGCCACGCCGAGGCTTGGCCCGCCGTGGGCGAGCAACTCCAACAGGCCCTGGCCGAGGCGGCGAAAACGGGTTATTGCATCTCGCTGGGCACTTTTCACCCAGACATCAACTCGGTCTCGATGCCACTGCGCGGCCCTAGCGGTGAGGTTTTTTCAGTGAACTGTGGCGGCGCGGCATTCCGGTTTTCAGAAAGTCGCTTGGTCCATGAGATTGTTCCGCGACTGACCGAACTGACCCGCGCACTGGCGCAAGCCATGGGTGGCCACCTGATCGAAACCAATAAGGCAAGTGCTGTATGAAGCTGAGCGACATTGAACAATCCATGCTGCAAGGCGACCAGGGTGCTGCTATTGGCCGGGCCATGGACTTGCTGGTGCGCTATGGCGAAGCCCTTGGCGCCGAACGCCTGGTGGAAACCCGCAACGTCTGCGGCACCGTGGGTGCCACCACCCCGTTCATGCGGGACTTTGCCCAGGCCCGTGGTGGCATGGATGCGGTTTTTTCAGAATTCAACCTCGACAGCGAACAGGTGGTGAGCATTCCGCCGGTACGCGCCTTCAGCAGCCACCTGCAATTGGGCTTCGACCCAGAGCAGCCCGCGCGAATGGGCGTGAACGAAGAAACCATCCGCTTTTACAAAACCGGCGAGCGCTTTACCGCGGGCCTGGGGGTACAGCTGCTCAACACCTGCACCCCCTACCAGGTCGGTAATGTGCCCACAAGGGGCGAGCACTGCGCATGGATGGAGTCCTCAGCTGTGATTTATTGCAATTCGGTGCTGGGGGCACGCACCAACACCGAGGGACGCGAGAGCACGGGCGCGGCAATGCTCACCGAACGCATCCCCTACTGGGGTTACCACCTGCCAGCCAACCGTCTAGGCACCCATCTGGTCGAACTGGACATAGCGATCGAGGGCACCTCAGAGTGGGGCCTGCTGGGCTACTTCATCGGTGATCAAGTGAAGGATCAGATCCCCGTGCTGTCGCCGCAACAGCCACTGGCACGGGTACCGGGGCTGACCCAGCTCAAGCATTTTGGGGCCTCTGCCTCATCGTCTGGCGGCGTCGAGATGTACCACATTGTCGGCATTACCCCAGAGGCCCAGAGCCTTGAGATGGCCTTCGGACAGCGGCGGCCGACCGAGGTGATCCACTACGGCGCGCGCGAACGACGCGCCACCTATGAGCGGCTCAATGCCAACGGCAATAGCCGCGATGTCGACTACGTGATGCTGGGCTGCCCGCACTACAACATCGAGCAGCTGTGGGAGCTGGCCCGAATGATCGAGGGCCGCAAAGTGCACACCAACTGTGAACTCTGGGTGTTCACGCCCCGCGCCATCAAGACCCTGGCCGACCAGAATGGCTACACCCGCATCATCGAGGCCGCCGGCGGCATCATGATGAGCGACAGCTGCTCGGCCATGAGCCGGGCCGTGCCCGAGGGCACACAAGTGGTGGCGCTGGATTCAGCCAAACAGGCGCATTACCTGCCGGCGATCCTGGGCGTGCAAGCCTGGTTCGGCACCACGCAAGATTGCGTCAACGCCGCCTGTACCGGGCGCTGGGAAGGCGGCTTGGCATGAGCAGCTTGATGTTGCGCGGCAGAAAAGTGGTGGGCGGCAAGTCTGAAGGGCTGGCCCTGGTGACCACGGCCTTTATCTCTGGCTGGGGCGGCGTCGACCCCCGATCCGGCACCATCATCGAAACCCACCACCCCCTGCGCGGGCAGTCCTTCAAGGGCCGGGTGCTGGTGTTCCCAGGGGCCAAAGGGTCGTCAGGCTGGTCCAACACCTTCCATATGTGCCGGCTGATGGGCACCGCACCTGCGGCCTTCATCTTTACCCACATGACGACCAAGATAGCTTTGGGCGCGGTGGTGACGCACGCCCCCGCCATGACCGATTTTGACCTGGACCCCTTGACCCACATCGCCACCGGCGATTGGGTGAGCGTCAACGCCGACGAAGGCTGGGTCGAAGTCCGGACCGCATCGGCGACGGATACAGCCAACTGAAACACATTTGAAAGTGATCAACATGACCCGCCCCTTGCGCAGCAATTTTCCCCGTGGTTCTTACCTGTGGTCGGTCCGAAACGCCCAATGGCAAGCACTGGGCCTCTCAGAAGCCGACTGCGAGAAACCCAAGATCGCGGTGGTCAACTCCTCCTCGGAGTTGGCCAGCTGCTTTAGCCACCTCGACCAGGTGTCTGTCGTCATCAAGCAAGCGATTCGCGATGCCGGTGCCATTCCGTTCGAAATCCGGACCTGTGCGCCTAGCGATTTCATCACCGGCGCCGGTGCACGGGGCGGCTATATCCTGGCCTCGCGCGATCTGGTCACCAACGACATTGAGGTCGCCGTCGAGGGCGCCCAGCTCGATGGCATGGTGTGCCTGGCGTCCTGCGACAAGACCGTGCCAGGTCAGATCATGGCGGCGGCCCGCCTGAATATCCCCTCCCTGATCGTCCCTTGCGGCTACCAGGCCAGTGGCGAGTACAAGGGCAAACATGTGGACATTGAAGAGATTTTCATCGGCGCCATGCATGCCCTGACCGGGCATCTCGACAAGGAAGAACTGGTCGGCATGAGCCGGGAGGCCATTCGCAGCCCCGGGGTTTGCTCAGGCATGGGTACCGCCAACTCCATGCATATCGCGACAGAAGCCCTCGGCATGGCGCTGTCGGGCAGCACGCCGGTAGCAGCTATGAGCGAGGCGATGATGAAGGATGTTCGGCGCGCGGGTGCCCGCATCGTGCAAATGGTGCTGGATGACCTCAAGCCCCGCGACATCCTGAGCGCCGACGCCTTCGAGAATGCGGTCATGGCCGTGCTAGCAGTCGGCGGCTCAATCAACTGCGTCAAGCACCTGCAGGCCATCGCCACCGAAGCCGGGCTGCAGATTGATGTTTATGCCATGTTCGAGCGGCTGTCGGCCCAAGTTCCGGTGCTGTCAGCCATCCGGCCGGTCGGCAACGGAACCATCGAGGAATTTGAAGCCGCCGGCGGCAGCCGCGCCCTGATGAAGCAGCTGCAAGCACTGATGCACGAAGCGCCCATGACGGTCTCTGGTCTGACGGTGGGCCAGGAGTTGGCCAATGCGGTTGTGACCAACGCGGCCGTGATACGCCCCATGACAGACCCTGTGTCCAGCCGCCCGGCCATCATGATCCTGCGGGGTAATTTGGCGCCCGACTGTGCCATCGTCAAGACCGGCATCGTTGAGCGCACACGCCGTCAGTTCGTGGGCCCTGCCATCTGCTTTTCCACGTCGGACACGGCCTTGGCCGCTATCCGCGATGGTGTGGTGCAGCCCGGCCAGGTCGTCGTGATGCGTGGCGCCGGCGTCTGTGGCGGCCCAGCCATGGGCGGGGGCGCGTCACGGGTGGTGTTTGCGCTAGACGGCATGGGCCTGGGCGAAGAAGTGGCCATGCTGACCGACGGGCATCTGTCTGGCCTGGTTTGCAAAGGCCTGGTGCTGGCTGAGCTTTCCCCGGAAGCGGCCACCGGTGGCCCCTTGGCCATGGTCGAAGACGGCGACAGCATCTGCATCGACCTAGACACCCAGCGCGTGGATTTGCAAATCACCGAGGCGCAATGGACCGAACGGCGCGCAGCCTGGCGCGCGACACCTCCGCTGCATGACACCGGCTGGCTGCAAATCTACCGCGCCAACGTGAGCCCGACCGGCAAGGGTGCCGTGCTCATCAAGACCGAGTGACGCATCCGATTCCCTCCCCCATCCTATTTTTTGTGTGTTTTTGAAAGGTAATTGAAATGAAGACATTGATTCGAGTTCTGGCCGGCGCTGCCATCACGCTCACGGCTGCGGCTGCTTTGGCCCAGGAGTTCCCCATCAAGGGCAAGCCCATCCGCGTGGTGGTGGCGTTTCCCCCTGGCATTGGGGTGGATGCCCAGGCGCGTGCCGTCACGCCCAAGCTGGCTGAACTGCTGGGGGTACCGGTGGTCATTGACAACAAGCCGGGCGCCGGCACGATCATCGCCTCGCAAGAGGTCATCAAGGCGGTGCCAGACGGCCACACCATTTACTACAGCGCCTCGACCACGATGGCGCAAAACCCCCACACCCTGAAGGCGGCCACCTACGACCCCATCAAAGACTTCACCCCGATCTCGCTGGGTGCGCGCGGCCCCTTGGTGCTGGTGGTGAATACCGAGCTGGGTGTCAAGAACGTCGCCGAACTGGTGGCCTATGGCAAAAAGAACCCGGGCAAACTGAACTACGGCTCATTCGGGATCGGCTCTTCAGCGCATATTTTTGGTCAGATCTTTGCGACCCAAACCGGCATGACCGACATGGTGCACATACCCTACAAGGGTGGCTCGGACATGGCGCAGGACTTGTTGGGTGGTCGGCTGCTGTTGGCCTTTGACGCAGCACCGGCAGCGATCCAGAATGCCAAAACCGGCAAGGTCAAGCTGCTGGGCGTTGCCTCACCCGAGCGCAATCCGTTCATGCCAGATGTGCCCACCCTCACCGAGCAGGGCCTGAAGAACCTGGACATCACCAGCTTTCTGGGTTGGTATGGTCCGGCCAACATGAACCCGGCCGTGGTCAAGAAACTCAACGATGCGCTCAAGATTGCCTTGGCGCAGGATTCGGTCAAAGACTTCTTCAAAACCGGCGCCTACACCGCCGACTGGTCGACACCTCAAGACCTGGCAACCCTGGGCGCTGAGGCCCTGGGCAAATGGGGCGTTCTGGTGCAGCAGGCTGGCATTGAAAAGCAATAAGCAGCGTTCGGCGCCAGCGCGGCGGAGCCCCTGACATGTCACCCGAATCGTTCGACTATGTGATAGTCGGGGCCGGCGCCGCCGGCTGCCTGCTGGCCAACCGCCTGTCCAGCAACCCACAGCACCGCGTCTTGCTGCTGGAGGCCGGTGAGGCCGACCGATCCCTTTGGTTTCGCGTGCCGGTGGGCTACCGCAACACCATTGGCAACCCCCGCTTTGACTGGTGCTGGGAAACCGAAGCCGAGGCCGGACTGGCGGGGCGACGCGTCAAACTACCGCGCGGCAAGGTACTGGGCGGCTCCACCGCCATCAACGGCATGGTGGCGATTCGCGGCCACCAGGCGGATTACGACGCTTGGCGTGACGGGGGTCTGCCAGGCTGGGGCTGGGATGATGTGCTGCCCTACTTCAAACGACACGAGAATTTTTTTGGTGGTGACAGCGCGGCGCATGCGTCCTCTGGCGAGTGGCGTGTCAATCAGGCGCGGGTGCACTGGCCGATCAACGACCGCATCAGCTTGGCGGCACAACAAGCAGGCATTCCGTACTGCGATGACTTTAACCGTGGCGATGCCGACGGGGTTGGTCCGATCCATGTCAGCCAAAGCGAAGGCCTGCGCTGGAGCGCTGCTGACGCATTCTTAAAGCCCATCAAAAGCCGCCCCAACTTGTGCATCAGAACGCAGGCTGTGACCGATCGCCTGGAAATGCGCGAAGGTCGGGCCGTGGGCGTCCACTACCACCACGCGGGGGGCAAGCATCTCGCCCTGGCCTCGGCCGAAGTGCTGCTGTGTGCGGGCGCTTATGCCTCCCCCACCCTGCTCATGCGGTCCGGGCTGGGACCGGCCGCGCACTTGCAGGCGCTCGGCATCCCCCTGTTGCGCGACATGCCGGGCGTCGGGGCCAATTTGCAGGATCACCTGCAAGTGGCGGTTCGCTATCGGATTGACGGCGCCGACACGCTGAACCGGCACATGAACTCTCGCTGGCGCACCCTGGCCATGCTGGCGAAATTTTTGACTCTGCGCCAAGGCCCGTTGACCATGGCCCCCTGTCAGGTCGGCCTGTTCACCCATTCGCGCCCAGGGCTCCAGCGACCCGATCTGGCTTACAACGTGTTGGCGTTTTCGCGGACCAACATGGGCAAGGTGTTTGACCCCTACCCCGGGGTGACCATGATCTCTTACGACCTGCAGCCCAGCAGTCGGGGGCACGTTCGCCTGGCGTCCAAGGATGCCCACGCCGCCCCGCTGTTGACCCACAACTACCTGCTGACCGAACGTGACCAGCAAGTCGCGGTGGATAGCATCCGCACCACCCGCCGCATCATGCGGCAAGACGCCTTGAAGCCGCACGCCCCACGCGAAAACTGGGCGGGCAACGGCGTCTCGGATGCAGACCACGACGGGCTGTTGCAGGTCTTCCGCGACAACTGTGCCTCGATTTTTCACCCAGCCGGCACCGCCCGCATAGGACTGGCGGCAGACGCCCAGTCGGTCGTCGATGCCGACCTCAAGGTGCATGGTGTGGCAGGGCTCAGGGTCTGTGACGCCTCCGTCATGCCAACCTTGATTTCCGGCAACACCGCCTGGCCGACCTTGATGATTGCCGAGAAAGCCGCTGAAGCCATCCAGCGAGCGGCCAGCGGGCGCTAAAGACGTCCACCAAGTTTTTCCGACCACACCAACTCAAGAGGAACATTGTCATGACCACATCCACCCGCTCCATCAGCCGTCGCCTGCTGCCAGCCCTGCTTTTTGGGCTGGCCGCCCTGGGCGCGCAGGCGCAAGAGTTCCCGATCAAGGGCAAAGCCATCCGGGTCATCGTCGGATTCCCGCCCGGCATTGGTGTCGATGCCCAAGCCCGGGCCGTCACCCCGCGCCTGTCTGAGATCCTGGGAACCCCAGTGATTGTGGACAACCGTCCCGGTGCCGGGACCCTCTTGGCGGCGCAGGAGCTGATCAAGGCTGCGCCGGACGGCTACACGATTTTTTACAGCGCATCGTCAACCCTGGCCCAAATTCCCCACACGCTCAAGGCGGTGACCTTTGATCCGTTCAAGGATTTCACGCCCATTTCCATGGGTGCCCAAGGTCCGCTGGTCCTGGTGGTGAGCAGCAGCCTGGGGGTCAACAATGTGCGTGAACTGATCGCCTACGGCAAGGCCAACCCAGGGAAATTGAGCTACGCCTCGTTTGGCGTCGGCACCTCCGCCCACATTTTTGGGCAAATTTTTGCCAATCAGAGCGGACTGACTGACCTGGTGCACGTGCCCTACAAAGGTGGTGCGGAGGTGGCGCCCGACCTGTACAACGGCCGTGTGCAAATCGCCTTTAGCTCGGCTGCAGCCGGTATTGGCTATGCCCAAAGCGGCAAAGCCAAAATCCTGGCTGTGGGTGCGCCCAAGCGAACCCCGCTGATGCCGGACGTACCCACCCTGGCAGAGTTCGGCCAGAAGAACCTGGACCTGACCAGTTTCCTGGGCTGGTACGGCCCGGCCAATATGCCGCCTGCCGTCGTCAAGAAAATCAACGCCGCGCTGGTCGACTCTCACGCGCAGGCCAGCGTCAAAGAGAACTTCAAGACCGGCGCATACACCTCAGAGTCGTCCACGCCAGAAGAGCTGGACAAAATCACGCGCGACGCCTACCAGCGCTGGGGACAGCTGATCAAGGAAGTGGGCATCGAGAAAAACTGACGCAGCCAGGCCGGCGGCCCTGGCCTCAGGCGCCAGCCAGCTGCCGCTCCAGCCCCTGCAGCACCTCGTAACAGGCCAACACCTGCGACGCGCTGCTGTTGGGTTCGCGGCCTTCTCTAATGGCGGCAAAGAACTCGCGGTCCTGCAGCTCAATGCCGTTCATGCTGACGGCCACCTGGCTGACATCGATCTTTTCTTCTTTGCCGGTGTACAGGTCGTCGTAACGGGCCAGGTAGGTGGCACTGTCGCCGATATAGCGAAAGAACGTGCCCAAGGGGCCATCGTTGTTGAAGCTCAGGCTCAGGGTGCAGATGGCGCCATTGGCCGCCTGCAGCTGGATGCTCATGTCCATGGCAATGCCCAGCGCCGGGTGGATCGGCCCCTGCAGCGCATTGGCCTTGACGATCGGGCTGCCGCACTGGTGCGCAAACAGGTCCACCGTGTGGGCAGCATGGTGCCACAGCAGGTGGTCGGTCCAGCTGCGCGCCTGGCCCAGGGCGTTCATGTTGGTGCGCCGGAAGAAATAGGTCTGCACATCCAGCTGCTGGATGTTGAATTGACCAGCCCGGATTTGTTGGTTCACATACTGGTGGCTGGGGTTAAAGCGCCGAGTGTGGCCGCACATGGCCAACAGGCCGGTCTTTTGCTGCCAAGCCACCACGTCTTGTGCGTCAGCCAGTGAGTCGGCCAGGGGGATTTCCACTTGCACATGCTTGCCGGCCTGCAGGCAGGCGACGGTCTGCGCCGCATGCATCTGGGTGGGGGTGCACAAAATCACCGCATCCAGCCCAGGCAGGGCCAGGCTCTCAGTCAGCTCGGTGGTCACATGACCGATGCCGTACTTGGCGGCAACCTCACGGGTTTTTTCGAGCTCGCGGCCGATCAGAGACACCACCTCCACACCGGCAATGTTCTTGATGCCATCCAGATGCTTGATGCCGAAGGCACCGGCACCCGCCAGCGCTACCTTGATGGTCTTGCTCATTTACGTGTTCTCCAGAATCAGGTGGCCAACCGCCGTATTCGACGCCGGTACATGATAAAAACGGTGCCTAAGCCTTATGGGGCTTGGGTTGTCAGCTATATCTTTCATAGCGCCTCGGGCAATCAGCCACATCACCAGCTCGATGCCTTCAGAACCGGCCTCACGCACATAGTCAATGTGCGGTATGGCAGCGGCAGCAGCCGGATCGGCAATCAGCTTGTCCAGGAAAGCGTTGTCAAATTCACGGTTGATCAAACCGGCGCGCGGGCCCTGCAGCTGGTGGCTCATGCCGCCAGTGCCCCAGATGTGCACGTTCAAATCTTCGTCAAAACTCTCCACCGCGCGGCGAATGGCCTGCCCCAACTTGAAGCAGCGTTGACCGCTGGGCACCGGGTACTGCACCACATTCACGGCAAAGGGAATCACCGGGCAGGGCCAGGCCTGGGGTTGGCCGCACATCAGACTCAGCGGCACCGTCAGGCCGTGGTCTACGTCCATCTTGTTGACGATGGTGAGGTCAAAGTCCTGCTGGATCACCGACTGTGCGATGTGCGCTGCCAGCGCCGGGTGGCCCTGCACCACCGGCACCGGGCGTGGGCCCCAGCCCTCGTCCGCCGGTTGGTACTGCGCGGCCGTGCCGATGGCGAAGGTGGGGATCATGTCCAGGCTGAACGCGGTGGCATGATCATTAAAGACCAGGATGATCACGTCGGGCTGCTTGTCTTTCATCCACTGCTTGGAGAACTCATAGCCCTGAAACAGGGGCTGCCAGTAGGGTTCAGCAGTCTTGCCCAGGTCCAGCGCGGCGCCAATGGCCGGCACGTGGGAGGTAAATACGGATGCGGTGATGCGTGCCATGGTGTTCAGTGTCCTGGTTTACCGGCCGCACCTTGCGGCTGGCGGTGGGCTTGGGCGTCGCCGTCTTCGCCAATGAAGCGGTTGCCTTGGACGCTGCGGCCACCGCTGACCATCATGGCGCGGTATTCGTCCTCGGTCATGCCGGTCATGCTGCCGGCCATTTGCTGGAAGCTCTTGCCGTCAGTGGCGCCAATCTTGGCCAAAAAGTAGATATTGCCCCCCAGGGCAATGCAGCGGTTCAGGTCGCGCGATATCACCCCCAATTTCTGGTCTTCGGTCATCGGCCATTGGTCCAGGTAGGCCCGCTCATCCGCCTTGAAGCGGTCGCGGTTGGCGGTCTGCATGAGCGACATGCAGAACTGGTTCAGGTGGTAGCCCTTGCGGCTTTGCTCGGTATCAAAAATGGTGGTGCCTGGCACATCCAGGTACGGTTTTTCGAGTGCCATTCAGTTCTCCTCTGGCCAATACAGCCGCATGGGGTTGGTGACGAGCAGCTTTTGTTTCAGCTCGGGCGTGACCGCAATGTGCGGGATAAAGTCGACCAGCAGGCCGTCGTCCGGCATGTGGTCCTTCAGGTTGGGGTGCGGCCAATCGGTGCCCCACAGCACCCGGTCAGGAAAGGTCTCAACGATGCGGCGGGCGAAGGGCAGCACATCGCGGTAGGCATGGGCCTCACCCTGCAAGGCCTTGGGGCCGGTCACGCTCAGACGCTCGGGGCAGCTCACCTTGCTCCACACATTGCTGTGCTCGCGCATGAACTTCACAAACAGCTCAAACTCCGGGCCGTCCAGGGGTTTGCTCACGTCAGGCCGGCCCATGTGGTCCACCACCACGGTGGTGGGCAGGGTGGTGAAAAAGTCCCACAGCTCGGGCAGGTCAACCGCCTCAAAGTAGATCACCACATGCCAGCCCAGCGGCTTGATGCGGTGGGCGATCTCCAGCAACTCGTCTTTGGGCGTGAAGTCAACCAGGCGCTTGACAAAATTGAAGCGCACGCCGCGCACACCGGCCGCGTGCAGCGCCTGCAGCTCGGCGTCGCTGATGCTGCGCTTGACCGTGGCCACGCCGCGCGCCCGACCGCCCGAGGCGACGCAGGCATCCACCATGGCGCGGTTGTCGGCCCCATGGCAGGTGGCCTGCACAATCACATTGCGGACAAAACCCAGGTGGTCGCGCAGCGCAAACAGCTGCGCCTTGGAGGCGTCGCACGGCGTGTACTTGCGCTCGGGCGCGTAGGGAAACTCGGCGCCCGGGCCAAACACGTGGCAGTGGGCGTCGACCGCCCCGGCCGGCAATTGAAAGCGCGGTTGGGCCGGGCCGGCGTACCAGTCCAGCCAGCCAGCGGTCTTGGTGAAGTCACCTGTGGTGGGTTTGCTCATGGTGGTGGCCCGGCGTTAGTCGATGTAGCGCAGGCCGGCGGCGGCCAACGGTTCGCGCATCTTGTACATGTCCAGGCCCAGCACGCCGGCGGCCAGCTTGGCGCGCTTCTCGCCCTCATTGGCTTCGCGTTGTTGCGCCGCAGCCAGGGTCTTGGCGGCCAGCGCAGCCGGCACACAGACCACGCCGTCGTCGTCGGCCACGATCACATCCCCCGGGGTAACCAGCATGCCGGCGCACACCACCGGCGCATTGACCGAGCCTAGCGTGGCCTTGATGGTGCCCTTGCTGGAAATGGCCTTGCTCCAGACCGGAAAACCCATGCGCGTGAGCTCTTTCACGTCGCGCACGCCGGCATCGATCACCAAGGCCCGGGCGCCACGCGCCTGGAAGCTGGTGGCCAGCAGGTCGCCAAAGTAGCCGTCGGTGCACTCAGCGCTGATCGCAGCCACCACAATATCGCCGGGTTGGATCTGCTCAGCCACCACATGCATCATCCAGTTGTCACCGGGGTGCAGCAGCACGGTCACTGCCGTGCCCGACACCTGGGCACCAGCGTAAATGGGGCGCATATAGGGCTTGAGCAGACCGACGCGGCCCATCGCCTCGTGAACGGTGGCCGAACCCAAAGCGGCCAAAGCGTCGGCGGTGGCGCGGTCGGCGCGCTGAATGTTGCGGTACACAACACCTAATTCATACATGGTCAGCTTCTCCTTGATGGGGCGGACGGGGCAGGCGTCGGCTCAGTGGCCACGCGCCTTGAGGGCCGCATCCAGACGCGGGAACACACGGCGGGCGTTGCCTTCGTAGATCTTATGACGGTCGTCACCGACGACGATGGTCGAGGCCTCGATGTAACGCTTGGTGTCGTCAAAATAGTGTCCGGTTTCCGGGTCTATGCCTCGCACCGCGCCGATCATCTCGCTAGCAAACAAGATGTTGTCCACCGGAATCACCTTGGTGAGCAGGTCGATGCCGGGCTGGTGGTAGACGCAGGTGTCAAAGAAGATGTTGTGGAGCAGGTGGTCTTTGAGCAGTGGCTTTTTGAGCTCCTGCGCCAGGCCGCGGAAGCGGCCCCAGTGGTAGGGCACGGCGCCGCCGCCATGCGGAATGATGAACTTGAGCGCGGGGAAGTCCTTGAACAGGTCGCTGGTCAGGCACTGCATGAAGGCGGTGGTGTCAGCATTCAGGTAATGCGCGCCAGTGGTGTGGAAGCAGCTGTTGCAGCTGGTTGACACGTGGATCATGGCCGGGATGTTGTGCTCCACCATTTTTTCGTAGATGGGATACCAGGCGCGGTCGCTCAAGGGCGGTGATGTCCAGTGACCGCCGGATGGGTCGGGGTTGAGGTTGATGCCGACATTGCCATACTCGCGCACGCAGCGCTCCAGCTCCGGGATGCAGGTGGCCGGGTCCACACCCGGGCTTTGCGGCAGCATGGCCGCTGGAATGAAATGGTCCGGGAACAGTTGGCTGACGCGGTAGCACAGCTCGTTGCAAATGGCGGCCCAGGTGCTGGACACCTCAAAGTCCCCAATGTGGTGCGCCATAAAGCTCGCACGCGGGCTGAAGATGGTCAGGTCACTGCCACGCTCGCGCATCAAGCGCAGCTGGTTGGTCTCGATGCTCTCGCGCAGCTCGTCGTCGCTGATCACCAGCTCGGCCACCCGGGGCCGGTTGGCCGGGTCATTCAGGGCGGCAATCTGCCGGTTGCGCCAGGTCTCCAGCGCCTTGGGCGCGGTGGTGTAGTGGCCGTGGCAGTCGATGATCAGGGGGGTTTTACTCATGGGGGTCCTCAGGTCTTGGCTCATTGGGGTTCAGGCGGGCTGGCCGGTCCACACGGCGGCAGGGATCATCACCTCGCCGCGCATGATCAAGCGGGCCGTGCGCAGCAAGGCGGCGCGGGTCACGTTTTGCGGGTTGGCCGGATCCAGCCCCAGCGCCACGCTGAATTCACCGGTGGGGTGCTCCACCGACACCCGCGGTTCATGGCCGGCGTCCATCACCGCCACACCCTCGCAGACCGAGCCCTGCAGGACGCAGGCCGTGCCGACGGTGACGGCCGCCAGCACACCAATGGCGTCGTGGCAGACGTGCGGTATGAAGCTGCGGGTGCAGAGGCTGCCGCCACTGCGCGGCGGCGCGATCAGGGTCATCTTGGGGTAGTTCTTGGCGCTCACATCGCCCAGGCCCATCAGCTGCCCGGTCTGCAGGCGCAGGGCCTCGATGCGCTGCTTGAGCGCGGCGTCGGCGTTGAGCTCGGCCACCGTTTCATAGCCGGTGCAGCCCATATCTGCGGCCTGAAACATCACCAGGGGCATGCCGTTGTCGATACAGGTCACCGGCAGCGTGAAGGGCGCAAAGCCCTCGCCGGTGACTGTCACCACATCACGAACTCGGCCAGTGGGGAGCAGCCCTGAGCAAACCGAACCTGCAGTGTCCAGAAAATTGATGGTGATCGGCGCCGAGCTGCCGGGCACACCGTCGATGCGCGCGTCACCGTCATAAGCCACCCGCCGGCCCTGCGGCGTCATCGGCGTCTGCACCGTCACATCACACTGCATATCGGTGTTGAGCGTGAGCACCCGCACCGTAGTGGTGTCGCCTTGCGGTTCGATCAGGCCGCGCTCCAGCGCAAACGGCACCACGGCGGCCAGCATGTTGCCGCAGTTGGGGCTGGTGTCCACGGTGTCTTTGTCCGGCTGCAGCTGGGCAAACAAAAAGTCCAGTGCCACCCCCGGCGTGTGGCTGGGGCTGACGATGCCAACCTTGCTGGTCAGCGGGTGGGCGCCGCCCATGCCGTCAATCTGGCGCCGGTCTGGCGAGCCCATCACGGCCAGTAGCACGCGGTCGCGGGTCGGGATGTCAGCCGGCAGGTCCGAGGCCAGAAAAAACGGGCCGCGCGAGCTGCCGCCGCGCATGAACAGGCAGGGAATAGGGGTTTGCATGGCCCGATTGTCCCCTGGCTCAGCCACTTGCACCAGCCCAGTCTGGCACTAGCAGCTATAGCAAAATAGCATAATAGACCCCAGGTTATGATGAATTAACACAGATGGACTTGAAGCAACTGGCTTGTTTTGTACGGGTTGCCGAGCTCGGCAGCTTCACGCGGGCGGCGGTGGCGCTGGGGGTGGCACAGCCGGCACTGAGCCGACAGGTGCGGCTGCTGGAGGTGGAGTTGCGCCAGAGCCTGCTGGTGCGCAACGGGCGTGGCGCCGTGCCCACCGAAGCCGGCAAACTGTTGCTGGCCCATGGCCGAGGCATCTTGCACCAGGTGCAGCGCGCCCACGAAGAGCTGGGCCGCCTGCGCGGCGCCCTGGCCGGCCGGGTAGCGGTGGGCCTGCCCACCAGCCTGGCCCGGATGCTGACGGTGCCTTTGACCCGCGCCTTCCGTCAAGCCATGCCCGAAGCCAGCCTGTCCATCAGCGAGGGCCTGTCGGTGGCCCTGCTCGAATCACTGCTGAATGGCCGGCTGGACATTGCCGTGCTGTACAACGCCCAAGCCAGCGCTGACCTGGACATCACGCCGCTGATGGTCGAAGAGCTGGTGCTGGTGCAGGCCCGCCCACCCGGACTGGCCGAAGACCCGCCGCCGGGCGCCATTGCGCTGCGCGCGCTGGCCGAGCTGCCGCTGGTGATCCCGAGCCGGCCCAACGCCATCCGCATGCATGTGGAGTCGGAACTGGCTGGCATCGGTTGCCGGCCCCGCATCGCGCTGGAAATTGACGGGGTCTCGGCGATTCTGGACCTGGTGGCAGATGGCGCCGGCAGCGCTGTTTTGTCACGCAATGCGGTGGCCAGTTCGGTGCAACCCTCGGCCTTTTCGCTGCGGCCGATCGGCGAGCCGCCGCTGCGCATTTTGGTGGCCCTGGCCACCAGTGCCCTGCGCCCGGCCACGCTCACGCAACAGGCCACCGTGACGCTGCTGCGCCAAACGGCGGAACAGGTCACTCGACGCGCGTCACCGCCGTCGGCTTGAAGCCAAAATCAGCCGCCCTGCCCTTGCGCCCCCGCACTGCGCGGGCATTGTTCAGGCTGCGGATCTCCAGGGTTTCCTCACGCAGCTTGCCGCCGCGCCCGATACCGTCGATGCGGATGCTGCGGGTGTAGGCAGCCGCCCCGGCCAAGCTGTCTTTGTCCTCCAAGTCGATCAGCATCAGGCCACGCCCGCCGCCGGCCATCTGCTTGAGCTCGGTGATCTCAAAGGTCAGCACCCGCCCGCCCACTGAGGCACAGGCCACATGGCTGGCCGGCGGCGTCGGCACCAAGCCCGCCTCGGACGCCACCACCGAAGGTCGGCACAGCGTCTCGCCCGCGTTGCAGGTGACAAAGGCCTTGCCGGCCTTCAGGCGCGACACCATGTGGGCCACAGTAGCCGTGAAACCATAGCCGCCCGAGCTGCTGAGCAACAGGCTGGCGCCGGCCGGGCCAGCGTGGTAGTACAGCAGCTCGGTGCCGGCTTCAAGCTCGATCAGGCTGGTGATGGGTTGACCGTCACCGCGTGCGCCGGGTAGCACAGCCACCGGCACCGAGTACACGCGGCCATTGCTGCCAAAGCCCAGCAGGGTGTCCACCGTGCGGCATTCAAACGTACCGTACAAGCCGTCTCCCGCCTTGAAGGCAAAGCTGCCGGCCTCGTGCCCGTGGCCTGTGCGGGCACGCACCCAGCCCTTTTGGCTGACCACCACCGTCACCGGCTCGTCCAGCACCTTGACCTCCAGCACGGCTTTTTTCTCGGCCTGGATCAGGGTGCGGCGCGGGTCGGCAAAGGTTTTGGCGTCGGCCTCAATCTCTTTGACCATTAAGCGGCGCAGTGCTGCCGGACTGGCCAAGATGTCTTCCAGGCGTTGGCGTTCCTCGCGCAACCCCGCCAACTCCTGCTCGATCTTGATGGCCTCGAGCCGCGCCAGCTGGCGCAGCCGGATGTCCAGAATGTCTTCGGCCTGCCGCTCCGACAAGCCAAACCGCGCCATCAAGGCAGCCTTGGGTTCGTCCGATTGGCGGATGATGGCGATCACCTCGTCAATGTTGAGGAGCACCAGCTGCCGCCCCTCCAGAATGTGGATGCGGTCCAGCACCTTGTCGAGCCGATGGCGCGAGCGCCGCTCGATGGTGGTCTGGCGAAACTCGATCCACTCCAGCAGCATCTGCCGCAATGATTTTTGCGTAGGGCGCCCATCCAGGCCGACCATGGTCAGGTTGATGGGCGAGGAGGTTTCCAGGCTGGTGTGGGCCAGCAGCGTGGTGACCAGCTCCTGCTGGCTGATGCGGCTGGTCTTGGGTTCGCAGACCAGGCGCACGGCGGCGTCTTTGCTGGATTCATCGCGCACCACATCCAACACCGCCAGCAGACTGGCTTTCAGCTGGTTCTGGTCTTGTGACAAGGCTTTTTTGCCGGCCTTGACTTTGGGGTTGGTCAGCTCCTCGATTTCTTCGAGGACCCGCTGGGTGCTGACGCCGGGCGGCAGCTCGGTGATGACCAGCTGCCACTGGCCGCGCGCCAAGTCTTCGATCTTCCAGCGCGCCCGACACTTGAGCGAGCCACGACCACTGCGATAGGCCTCGGCAATGTCGGCGGCCGGGCTAATGATCTGGGCGCCACCCGGAAAGTCAGGGCCAGGGATCAGGGCGAACAGCTCGTCGTCACTCAATTTGGGTGATTTGATCAGCGCCACGCAGGCGTCGGCCACCTCGCGCAGGTTGTTGCTGGGGATTTCAGTGGCCAGGCCCACCGCAATGCCACTGGCGCCATTGAGCAGGGCAAACGGCAACCGGGCCGGCAACTGGCGCGGCTCGACCGTGGAGCCGTCGTAATTGGGCACGAACTCGACCGTGCCCTCGTCAATCTCGTCGAGCAACAGGCTGGTGATCTTGGCCAGCCGGGACTCGGTGTAGCGCATGGCGGCAGCGCCGTCGCCATCGCGGCTGCCAAAGTTGCCCTGGCCGTCGATCAGCGGGTAGCGCTGGCTGAAATCTTGCGCCATGCGCACCAGCGCGTCGTAGGCGGCCTGGTCGCCGTGTGGGTGAAACCGACCCAAAACGTCGCCCACCACGCGCGCGCTCTTGACCGGCTTAGCGCCGGTGTTGCCGTTGGCGCCGCCAAAACCCAGGCCCATGCGCGACATAGCGTACAAAATGCGGCGCTGCACCGGCTTCTGGCCGTCGCAGACATCGGGCAAGGCCCGGCCCTTGACCACGCTCAGCGCGTACTCCAGGTAGGCACGCTGCGCATAGCTGCCCAAGCCGGGCGCCTCGGGGCTCTCAGGCGGCGGTTTGGCAAGAAAATCCAGGGGGTGGTCGCTCATTAGGGGCTAGGTGTGGCGGGAGACGTTAACTGGGGCAGCGGCACGGTCATTGAGGGCATCATGTTGCCGCGATTCAGGGCGCCGCCCCGGATGATCTCGGGTGCCGCTGGTGCCAATGGACGGGGCGGCTCCGGCGGGGGCGGGGGCGCAGACGCCACTGGTGCCACCGGTTTCAGCATTCGGTAGATCTGCATCACCGTCTTGACGTAATTTTTTGTTTCTAAAAAATTCGGTACAGCGTTACCAGCGCGTTGGACGGCCCCTTCGCCGGCGTTGTAAGCGGCCAGCGCCAGCTCAAGCTGGCCAGGAAACAAGTTGAACAGGTAGCGCAGGTAGCGGCTGCCAGTCGCCAGATTAATGCGAGGGTCGGTCAGCTTCTTCTCAATGCTGGAAGTCCGATCTGCCATAACGCCAAAGCGTGCCGCTGTGGACGGCATCACCTGCATCAATCCCACCGCGCCCTTGGGTGACACTGCGGAGGCATCAAAGCCAGACTCGGTGGCTATCAGCGCTTGCAGCAATTCATGCTCGATGTCGTGTTGCGCCGACGCCTCGCGCACCTGCTGCTGCACCTGGCGGTAGGCTGGTGAGCGCTCAAAAAAAGCCGATACCCCCAACACTGAACCGGCTGGTTCTGCATTGAGCGGCGGCAAGACCTGCACCTGCAATACCCGCTCGGGCATGGGAGGCGCAACCGGGGCCGAGGTGTCATGGCCGCGAGAAAACAGCTGGTAGCGCGGATCGACCTGCTCCGAAGCCATGTGCGGCACCCCGCGTTCATCCACAAAGGCCCAGATCTCGGCATGCACTATTTGCTGCAAAAAACAGAGCAACAAACCCATTAAATACGGGGGCTTGAGGCCAATTAGACCCTTAACGCCGATAAGGTCCAGGGCCCGGTTGCGCATCACACGTCAATCTCGACCGAGTCGCCGTGCAGCTCCATCAGCTCACGGCGGGCAGCCGCCTCACCCTTGCCCATCAGCTTGGTGATCAAGTCCTCGGTTTGCGCAAAGTCCATGCCGCCGAGTTGCACCGGCAACAGGCGGCGGGTGTCGGGGTTGAGCGTGGTCTCCCACAGCTGCTCGGCGTTCATCTCACCCAGGCCCTTGAAACGGCTGATACTCCAAGCAGTATCACGCACGCCCTCTTTGCGCAGCTTGTCCAAAATGGCGGTGAGTTCAGCCTCATCCAGCGCGTAGGCCTTGGACGCCGGCTTTTTGCCTCGCGCCGGCGCATCGACCCGAAACAGCGGCGGACGCGCCACATACACATGGCCGGTCTCGATCAGCTTGGGAAAATGCCGGAAAAACAGCGTCAGCAGCAGCACCTGAATGTGAGAGCCGTCCACATCGGCATCCGACAAGATACAAACCTTGCCGTAGCGCAAGCCACTGAGGTCGGGCGTGTCAAGCGGGCCGTGGGGATCGACGCCGATCGCCACCGCAATGTCATGGATCTCATTGTTGGCAAACAGCCGGTCGCGCTCCACCTCCCAGGTGTTGAGCACCTTGCCACGCAGCGGCAAAATGGCCTGGCTTTCTTTGTCACGCCCCATCTTGGCGCTGCCACCCGCCGAGTCGCCCTCCACCAAAAACACCTCGTTGTGCGCCAGGTCACGGCTCTCGCAGTCGGTCAGCTTGCCAGGCAAAACCGCCACGCCGGAGCCCTTTCGCTTTTCGACCTTTTGCCCAGCTTTTTGCCGGCTTTGTGCCGCCTTGATCGCCAGCTCGGCCAGTTTTTTCCCGTATTCAACGTGCTGGTTGAGCCATAGCTCCAGCGCCGGGCGGACAAAGCCCGAGACCAGCCGTACCGCATCGCGCGAGTTCAAGCGCTCTTTGATCTGACCCTGAAACTGCGGGTCGAGCACCTTGGCCGACAGCACATAACTGGCGCGGGCGAACACGTCTTCGGGCAGCAGCTTGACGCCTTTGGGTGCCAGTGCGTGCAATTCAATGAAACTCTTGACCGCCTGGAACAGGCCGTCACGCAGGCCGCTCTCGTGGGTGCCGCCGGCGCTGGTGGGGATCAGGTTGACATAGCTCTCGCGCACCGGTTGGCCATCTTCGGTGAAGGCCACACACCAGGAGGCGCCCTCGCCGTCTGCAAAGCTGTCGTGCTGCGCGTCGGCAAAACCCTCCGCCTCAAATAGCGGGATCACCGGCTCGCCATTCAGGGTCTGCAGCAGGTAATCACGCAGGCCACCTTTATAAACCCAGCTTTGTGTCTCTTTGGCTTTCTCGTTCACCAGCGTCACGGTGACGCCTGGCATGAGCACGGCCTTACTGCGCAGCAGGTGCACCAGCTCAGTCATGGGCAGGTTGGGGGACTCAAAGTAGCGGGCATCGGGCCAGACCCGAACCGAGGTGCCGGATTTGCGGTCGCCCTCGGCGGCCTTGCGGGTTTGTAGCGGCTCAATGACGTCGCCGCCCGAGAACGCCAACTGCGCCACCATGCCCTCGCGGTAAGTGGTGACCTCCAGCCGCTTGGCCAGCGCGTTGGTGACGCTAACGCCAACGCCATGCAGGCCGCCAGAGAAACTGTAAGCGCCGCCCTGCCCCTTGTCGAACTTGCCACCAGCATGCAGGCGGGTAAAAACCAGTTCGATCACAGGTGCGTTTTCTTCAGCATGCAGGCCAAACGGAATACCGCGCCCGTCGTCTTCTATGCTGACAGCGCCATCGGCATGCAAGACCACTCGGATTTTCTTGCCGTGCCCAGCCAACGCTTCATCAGCAGCGTTGTCCAACACCTCCTGAATGACGTGCAAAGGATTGTCGGTGCGGGTGTACATGCCCGGGCGCTGCTTGACGGGCTCCAGCCCCTTGAGCACGCGGATCGATGATTCAGAGTATTCGACGCTGGGTTTGACGGCCATAGCGGTGGATTGTAGTGCGAAGCAGGCTCAAAGCTGTATGAATTCACAGCCATTCCTCACCAAGGCGACACTGGTTCCAGGGCAGGTGATCTTAGATTCGCTACATTTAGGGGATGAGTAACCCAAGCAAAATGCTGTCCACCAACCAGGTCTTGCTGTGTGGCGCCTGCATCCTGACGCTGTCCATGGGCATCCGCCACGGCTTTGGACTGTGGTTACAGCCCATCACACAGACCCAGGGCTGGACCCGCGAGACCTTTGCCTTTGCCATCGCCATCCAGAACCTGGCATGGGGTGTGTTTGGCATTTTCGCCGGCATGACCTCGGACCGTTTCGGTGCCTTCCGGGTGATTGTGGCCGGCGCCCTGTTTTATGCCCTTGGACTCTTTGGCATGGCTCACGCCAGCACGCCTTTGCAATTCACGATTTCGGCAGGGGTGCTTATTGGCATCGCACAGGCGGGTACCACCTATGCCGTGATTTACGGGGTAATCGGTCGCAATGTGCCCGCCGACCGGCGCTCGTGGGCCATGGGCATCGCGGCAGCGGCTGGCTCATTTGGCCAGTTCCTGATGGTGCCGGTAGAGGGTTTTCTGATTGAACGCCTGGGCTGGCAGGAGGCCCTGACGGCACTGGGCCTGGCTGTGCTGGTGGTCGTACCATTGGCACGCTGGCTGCGCGAACCTGGTTTTGCCGGCGGCCCACAGGCGCGGCGCGAGCAAAGCATCTGGCAAGCGGTGCAAGAGGCTTTTCGCTACCGCAGTTTCCAGTTGCTGATGGCGGGCTATTTCGTCTGCGGCTTTCAGGTGGTGTTTATCGGGGTGCACATGCCGAGCTACCTGAAAGACCAAGGCCTGTCGCCGCAAGTTGCCGGCTACGCGCTGGCCTTGATCGGGCTGTTCAACATCTTCGGCACCTATGGCGCGGGCATGCTGGGTCAGCGCCTTCCCAAGAAAAACATCCTGGCGTTCATTTACCTAGCCCGTGCCGCCGCCATTGCACTCTTTTTACTGGTGCCCCTGTCCCCGGCAAGTGTCTACGTGTTCTCCTCTGTCATGGGACTGCTCTGGCTGTCTACCGTGCCGCCCACTAACGCCACCGTGGCACAGATTTTTGGCGTAGCCCACCTGTCGATGCTGAGTGGCTTTGTGTTCTTCAGCCACCAGATCGGCTCCTTCATGGGGGTCTGGCTGGGTGGCTATTTGTATGACAAGACCGGCAGCTACGACGTGGTCTGGTACATCGCCATCGCGCTCGGCGTGTTTGCCGCCCTGATCAACCTGCCGATCAAGGAAGCCGCCATTGCACGGCAGGCCCAGCCCCTTCGGACGGCGGACGCATGAAACGCTGGCCAGTCTGGGCCGGACCGACCCTTGCGTTGGCCGTGTTGCTGCTGGTGTTTTCGCTTTACACCCGACCTGATTTTTTACTGACCGTGGCCAACCAACTCTGGTCATGTTTTTGGTAATTTTGGCCTCTAGGCCCCGTGGATATTAATGGTGATGCTATGGAAAAAGTAGCGCATGGCGGTCTAGCGCCGTCCGATTGGGTTCGGCGCTGGGGCCGACTGGTTCCCGCTGGCGGGACCGTTCTGGATGTGGCCTGCGGCCAGGGTCGGCATGTGCGCTGGTTCGCTGCGCTGGGCCACCCGGTGACCGGCGTGGACCGCGCCGAGAATGCGCTTGCTGGACTCAGCGGCGTGGCGGAGACCATCCTTGCCGACATCGAAAACGGCCCCTGGCCCCTGCTGCAGGCCGGGCAGCTGCGCCAGTTTGACGCTGTGGTGGTCACCAATTACCTGTGGCGCCCCCTGCTGCAGACCCTGGCAGACAGTGTGAAACCGGGCGGGCTTTTGATTTATGAGACCTTCGCCACAGGCAACGCCACTGTGGGACGGCCATCCAATCCAGACTTCCTGCTGCAACCAGGCGAACTGCTGGCCCGTTTTGCAGCTTGGCGGGTCGTCGGTTTCGAAGATGGTTTTCTGTCACAGCCCGAGCGTTTTGTTCAGCGCCTGTGTGCGGTGCGACCTGGCGGCCCGGTGGCCGCACAGCCGCGACGCTACCCGCTCTCGTTAGAATCCAGACTCACTCTCACCCCATAACACCATGAGTTCTTCATTCAGTCCCATCCGCGGCAGCACCGTCGCGCTGGCCACCCCCATGCATGACGATGGCAGCGTGGACTACCCTGCACTGTGCCGGCTGATCGACTGGCACATCGCCGAGGGCACCGACTGCATTGGTGTGGTCGGCACCACCGGTGAATCACCCACCGTGACCGTCGATGAGCATTGTGAAATTATCCGGGTCTCGGTCGAGCAGGCCGCCGCACGGGTGCCCATCATGGCGGGCTGCGGTGCTAACTCAACCGCCGAGGCGATTGAGCTAACCCGGTTTGCCAAGAAAGTCGGCGCCAACTGCCAGTTGCAGGTTGTGCCTTACTACAACAAACCGACCCAAGAGGGCCAGTACCTGCATTTCAAGGCGATTGCCGAAGCAGTCGATCTGCCCATGGTGCTGTACAACGTGCCCGGCCGCTCGGTCGCCGACATGGCCCACGACACCGTGCTTCGCCTGGCTCAAGTGCCCGGCATCGTCGGCATCAAGGAGGCCACCGGCAACATCGACCGCGCCCAGTGGCTGATCCGCGAGGCACCGGCCGGCTTCTCCATTTACTCGGGTGACGACCCCACGGCAGTCGCCCTGATGCTCTGCGGCGGTCATGGCAATGTCAGCGTTACGGCCAATGTTGCGCCCCGCCTCATGCACGAGCTGTGCGTAGCGGCCATCGCCGGTGACCGGCAACGCGCGATGGCCCTGCAATTTAAGTTGCTGCCACTGCACAAGCACTTGTTTGTCGAAGCCAACCCGATCCCGGTGAAATGGGCCATGGCCCGCATGAACTTGTGCGGCGGCACCCTGCGCTTGCCCATGACACCCTTGACAGCTGCCAACGAGGCCGCGGTTGAAGGGGCGCTGAGCGCTTGCGGTTTGCTTTGACGTGCCAACCCTGACCCTGTACTTATTGCTGAAGGTTTGTTCGTGAATTCATTTTCAAAACTGTCGTGGCTGGGCCTGACGCTGATACTCTCGGCCTGCTCGGTACTCGAAAGTGACAAGATTGACTATAAAAGTGCAGTAAAAACGACTGCGCTTGAGGTGCCACCAGACTTGACCCAACTGGCGCGTGAGACCCGTTACCTTGTGCCGGGAGCCGCGGTGACGGCCTCCAGCCTTACCCTTAGCCAACCCAGTCAGACCGCGACGACTGCGGCTGCGGTCATGGGTGACGTCCGGATTGAACGCGCTGGCAACCAGCGGTGGCTGGTGGTAGGTCGTCCGGCAGACGCACTCTGGCGGCCAGTCAATGATTTCTGGAAAGAAAACGGCTTCGCATTCACCCTTGAGCAGGCTGAACTGGGCATCATGGAGACCGATTGGGCTGAAAACCGCGCCAAAATTCCTCAGGACTTCATTCGAAATACTTTGGGCAAGGTGCTGGACTCCCTTTATTCCAGCGGCGAGCGGGACAAATTCCGAACCAGGCTGGAACGCAATCCCAACGGCGGCACCGACATTTTCATCAGCCATCGCGGCATGATTGAAAACTACACCGACATCTTGAAATCCAGCACAGTTTGGCAACCGCGTGCCGCTGACCCGGAGCTGGAGACTGAGTTTTTACGGCGTCTGATGGTCAAGCTTGGTGCCACGCCGGCGCAAGCCACGGCGGCGGTTGCGGTAGCACCGATCAGCAAGATTTCCCGGTTGGCAACGGCCAATGGACAGACCGTGCTGGAAGTTGACGCCGATTTCGATCGCGCCTGGCGCCGGGTTGGTTTGTCTTTGGACCGAACCAACTTCACGATCGAGGACAGGGACCGCAGCAAAGGCCTCTACTTCGTGCGCTATGTGGAGCCTTCAGCCGACAAAGGCGAGCCAGGTTTCTTCAGCAAGCTGTTCGGCGGCAGCAAAGCCGACGCCGGTCCGCTGAAACTGCGAATCGCCATCGTCAGCAAGGGTTCAGCCTGCACGGTGTCGGTCCAAAACGCGACCGGTGCAGCGGACAATTCGCCGAATGCCCAGAGAATCCTGAAGGTCATTGCCGACGACCTGCAGTAAGACGCCCGGATGCTGCGGTTCCGCAATCTGGGCAGCGGCAGCACGGGCAATGCCACGGTGGTTGAGGCCCATGGTCCTCTGGGGATCACGCGGCTGCTGGTGGATTGCGGACTCAAGCCACGCCAACTGAACGACGGGCTGGCTCAAGCCGGGCTGGCAGCCGACCAGATTGATGCTGTTTTTATCACCCATGAGCATGGCGACCACATTGGTTGCGCGGAGGGCTTTGTCCGACGGCAGCGCAAGCCGCTTTGGATGAGCCAAGGCACGCATACGGCCATCGGCGCGCCAGACCTTGGTGGCATGCTGCACTTTGCGCGTGACGGCATGGTGCTGCGGCTGGGTGACTTGCAGTTGATGCCATTCACCGTGCCCCACGATGCCAACGAGCCCCTGCAACTGGTCTGCACCGACGGCATTTCGCGCTTAGGGGTGGTGACTGATCTGGGGCATGCAACAGCCCACGTGCTACAGCACCTGCACGGCTGCCATGCCCTGCTGCTGGAGTGCAACCACGACGCAACGCTGCTTGCGGACTCCCGCTACCCGGAATTTCTCAAGCAACGCATCGCCGGGCGGCTCGGCCACCTGTCAAACCAGCAGGCTGCCGACATCGCGCGCGCGGTCAACCATCCTGCGCTGCGGCATGTGGTTGCCGCCCATTTGAGCGAACGCAACAACCGCCCTGCTTTGGCACAGGCAGCGCTCGGGGACGCCCTGGGCCGAGCACACAGCGCCATTGGCGTCGCTGACCCACTGCGCGGGACCGGCTGGCTAGAAGTCTGAGGGCCACCGAGTGCCTGGGATAGTGTGTATGAGTCGAGCGCCCAAAGAAAAAGCCACCCGAAGGGTGGCTTTTTCTTTGGTGCAGTGCAGCTTACTTGCTGGCAGCAGCAGCAGGTGCCGAAGCGGCGGCAGCAGCGGCAGCAGTAGCTGCAGCGGTTGCAGCGGCGTCAGATGCTGGTGCAGCAGGGGCAGCGGCAGCGGGTGCAGCGGCTGGTGCTGGTGCGGGAGCAGGAGCCGGCTCTTCTTTTTTACCACAGGCGGCCAAAGCAGCAGCAGCGATCACGGCGGCGAGGATGAGGGTTTTGTTCATGTGAAATTACCTTTTAAGTTGACGAAACGATTTCCGGAAATTGTCGCTGCAGCTTCGCTGCAATGACCAAGCAAAATGGACTCGAGTTATTTCGCTCAGCCTCAAATTATATGATAGAAATTGCCCTGATCCCGAGCCAAATTGACCGAGAACAACTGGCTTCACAGACCGAGCGTGGTCGGGGAAAAGCCTGTGACGCTGACATTCAGCTTGCTCTGCAGGGCTTCATGCAAGGCCCGCAATCGGACCCGATCAGCGCCATACTGTCCGACGCCGGCCTCAGCGTCGGTTCGCGACAAAAACCAGTGCCGACTCCAGATGGCGCTAGGCAAACCCGGTAGTGCACTGGAGGGGCAGACCCGCGCGTCGACCAGGTGACTCCATGCCCTGCGCCACGCCACAAATCGCGGCTGCAGCCGAATGAGCAAGTCAAAGCGGCCTGCAAGCAAAACGAGGCGACGGCCCGGCTTCGCCCAGCCCTGCAAAGCATGGATGGTCGACGTTTCGCCAAGAGGCCAGCCCTCAAAGCTGGCATCGCTGAGGATGATCTCGGGCCAACCCTCGGCCGCCGCCCGTTGAAAGGCATGGCGTACCGCGCCCGCAAACGCCTCCTGATCGGAAAATCTGCCGCTCAGGTCCGCCGAGAAAAACTCAGGCGGCATGCACCCAACCTGCTTCCATCCACTGCTGTAACAAGGCCTGAGCACCGGCACTAAGCGCGCCCGCCTGGGCAGGGGTGAGGTGGCGCTGATCGGCCAGCAGCCGGATCAAGGTCGCATCCTTGCCGCCGGCACGGAATGCTTCGCCATTGATGAACACGTGTTTGTCGTCAAACATCATCTTGGTGCGACGGTCCAGGCGTAGTGCGCCAACCGGAGCGGCGTCAGCGGCGCCGGCTCGGTCAAACCAGACCTCAGACTTGGGCTCGGTCAGCAGTTCGCCCAAGGCTCTAGCCAGCGCGAGCGGGTCTTGCAGTACCCGCAAAATCGCCTCACGGGCGAAAGTCTGCAGAGCCACTGGAATTTCTGCCGGACGCAGGGTCGCCGGCTGATGCGGGTCGCGGTAGAGCGCATCGCCCACGGTTTCTGGCGCATCGTCGGCCAGACGCTGCAGCAGCTCGCGCGCCAACTCGCCCTGCTGCGGCGCCCGGAATCCGATGGAGCATGTCATGCATTCGCCGACCGCCACCCCATCGTGGGCATAGCGTGGCGGCAGGTACACCATGTCGCCGGCTTCCAGCAGGAACTCCTGCTCAGGGGCAAAGTCGGCCAATATTTTCAATGGCACATCAGCTTGCAGGCTAAGGTCTTTCTGACGGCCAATGCGCCAGCGCCGACTGCCTTGCACCTGGAGCAAAAACACGTCGTAGCTGTCAAAGTGCGGGCCGACTCCGCCGCCGTCCGTGGCGTAGCTGATCATCAGATCGTCCAGCCGGCAATCTGGGACAAACCGAAATGCCTGCACCAGCGCATGGGCCAGTTCCTGGTGCAGGTCCACCCCTTGCACCAACAGGGTCCAACCCGGCTGCTTGAGGGGCGGCAGCGCACGCCGCTGAAACGGACCATGCTTGAGACGCCAGCTGCCGCCGTCCTGGACGACCAGCCGCGACTGCACACCCTCCTGGGCCGCCAATTCAAACAATTCGACGCGGCCAAGTACCGGCTTAATCTGAGGCACGGCCTGACGGACCAGCAAAGGTTTTTTGTGCCAGTACCGTTTCATGAAGCGCTCTGGGCTGATGCCGCCCAGCAGGGTCAGGGGCTCAGTGACATTCATTCAAGCACATCCATCAGGAGCTCCGGTCGGGTCAAATTAAAAAAACGGCATGGCGAACTGCGACAATTCTCCTATGGAAATCAAACAACACTGCGTGGTCGGCTTGACCTGGACCCTGAAAGACACGATGGGCGAGACATTGGACGTGCTCGAAGAGCCGGTTGAGTTTCTGGTGGGCGGCGCTGACCTGCTGGTGCTGATTGAAGAGGCACTGCAGGGCCATGCGCCCGGGGCCAAAGTCGATTTGCACATTGAGCCCGAGCAGGGGTTTGGCGACTTCAACGACCAATTGATTTTTCTGGAGCCACGCCATTTGTTCCCAGCTGAACTGGAAGAAGGCATGACCTTCGAAGGCGCGTCATTACCACCAGGCTGCAACCCGCAGGCACCGGTTGACGCGCTTTATACCGTGACCGATATCTACCCTGAACACGTCGTGCTGGATGGCAACCATCCCCTGGCCGGCATTGCGCTGCGCCTGAGCCTGCGCGTCAGCTCGGTGCGGGAGGCCACAGAATCAGAAATCGGGCTCGGCACGGCAGGCACCGGCTTCTTCCGGGTCACGCCAGTGGTGGCGGGCTTGTCTGATCAACGCACGCTGCACTGAGTCAGCTTTTGCCGGTCGAGCCGTAACCACCTTCACCGCGCGTGCTGGTCGGGAACTCGGTCACCACCCGAAACTGCGCCTGCACCACCGGCACGATCACCAGTTGCGCAATCCGCTCCAGCGGCTCGATGGTGAAGGCAACGGTGCTGCGATTCCAGGCGCTCACCATCAATTGGCCCTGGTAGTCGCTGTCGATCAAGCCAACCAAGTTTCCCAGCACGATGCCATGTTTGTGGCCCAGGCCCGAGCGCGGCAAGATCATGGCCGCAAAGTTAGGGTCTTTAAGAAAAATAGCAATGCCGGTGGGCACCAGTTGCCAGGCGTTAGGCAGCAGCGTGAGCGGCCCATCCAGGCAGGCCCGCAAATCCAGTCCGGCGCTGCCCGGCGTCGCGTAGGCCGGCAGTTGATCCGCCATTCTCGGATCTATGATCTTGACATCAATATCCATCATTTTGGCCTCCAGCCCTTATCCGGCGGGCAATGTTTGCTATCAATTGGCGAGCAAGCGCAAGTTTCGAGTTGTGCGGCAATTCCTGATTACCGGCCTCATCAACCAACAGCAAGGCGTTGTCGTCCTGGCCAAAAGTGGCCGGCCCGATGTTGCCCACCAGCAGGGGTACGCCCTTGCGCGCCCGCTTGGCCTGGGCATTGGCCAGCAAGTCCTGGCTCTCCGCGGCAAAACCGACGCAGTACAACTCACGACTCAGGGCGCGGGCCGATTGCGCCACCGCAGTCAGAATATCCGGGTTCTCGACAAAGCCGAGTTCGGGTACCAGGCCTGAACCATCTTTTTTAATTTTTTGGTCAGCAGCGACCGCCGGGCGCCAGTCAGCCACTGCCGCACAGGCGATGAACACCGTGGCCGCGTCGACCTGCTGCGCCACCGCCATCCCCATCTCACGGGCTGAACGCACGTCGACCCGCCGCACGCCCCGCGGCGTCGCCAGGCTGACCGGCCCGGCCACCAGCGTCACGTCGGCGCCGGCCTCGCGGGCGGCCCGGGCGATGGCAAAGCCCATCTTGCCGCTCGACAGGTTGGTGATTCCGCGCACCGGATCGATCGCCTCGTAGGTCGGGCCGGCGGTGATCAGCACCTGCTGGCCCACCAGTGGCTTGGGTTGGAAGAAAGCCACCAGGTCATCCAGCAGCTCCTGCGGCTCGAGCATGCGGCCATCGCCAGTCTCACCGCAGGCCTGGTCGCCCTGCCCGACACCCAGCACCGTCGCCCCATCGGCGCGCAGTTGCGCCACATTGCGCTGGGTGGCGGGGTGCGACCACATTTCGCGGTTCATGGCGGGTGCGAGCAGCAGCGGTACCGCCTGCCGAGGCCGGGCCAGGCACAGCAGGCTGAGCAGGTCGTCGGCACGGCCTTGGACCAGTTTGGCCATAAAGTCGGCACTCGCTGGCGCGATCAGGCAGGCGTCTGCCTCGCGGCTCAAATTGATGTGCAGCATGTTGTTGTCGGCCCGCGCGTCCCACTGCGACCCATAGACCGGGCGTTGGCTGAGCGCTTGCATCGTGACTGGGGTCATGAATTGGCCAGCGGCCTCGGTCATGACAACCTGAACCGTGGCACCGGACTTGAGCAGGGCCCGACATAACTCGGCCGACTTGTAACAGGCGATGCCACCGGTCAAGCCCAGTACGATGTGTTTTCCAGCAAGGTCGTTCATGGCTCGCAATGTAGCAGAGCGAGCCGCCCCAAAGTGCCACCAAACCCTGGCCGAAAGCCACGGGGGCACGCCTATAATCGATTTTTACCACCTCCCCGAGCGTGAAGCTCCCCCTGACATGACCAAATTTGTCTTCGTCACCGGCGGTGTGGTGTCCTCCCTTGGTAAGGGAATCGCCTCAGCCTCCCTCGCAGCGATACTGGAATCGCGGGGCCTCAAAGTCACCCTGATCAAGCTCGACCCCTACCTGAATGTGGATCCGGGCACCATGTCGCCGTTTCAGCATGGCGAGGTGTTTGTCACCGACGATGGTGCTGAGACCGACCTCGATCTGGGCCACTATGAGCGCTTCGTCGAAACCCGTATGCGCCGGGCCAATAATTTCACCACCGGTCAGATCTACAAAAGCGTGCTGGAAAAAGAGCGCCGTGGCGACTACCTCGGTAAAACCGTGCAGGTAATCCCACACGTCACCAACGAGATCCAGGAGTTCGTCAAACGTGGCGCCGGCTTTGGCACGCCCGATGCAGTTGATGTCGCCATCGTCGAAATCGGCGGCACGGTGGGCGACATTGAGTCGCTGCCGTTTTTGGAAGCCGTGCGCCAGATGAGCCTGCAGCTCGGTCCCAACAACAGCGCTTTCGTGCACCTGAGTTATGTGCCCTGGATTGCCGCAGCGGGTGAGCTCAAAACCAAACCCACCCAACACACTGCCAAACAGCTGCGCGAAATCGGCATCCAGGCCGACGCGCTGGTCTGCCGCGCCGACCGGCCGATCCCCAACGAAGAGCGCGAGAAAATCTCGCTGTTCTCCAACGTGCCGGTTTGGGGTGTGATCTCGATGTGGGACGTCGACACCATTTACAAGGTCCCGCGCATGCTGCATGAGCAGGGGCTTGACGGCCTGATCTGCGACAAGCTGCGCCTCAACACCCCGCCGGCCAAACTCAAGCGCTGGGACGATCTGGTCTATGAGACCGAGCACCCGCGCAGCGAGGTCAACATCGTCATGGTCGGCAAATACGTGGACCTGAGCGACAGCTACAAGTCGCTGAACGAGGCGCTGCGCCATGCGGGTATGAAAAACCATGTGCGGGTCAAGATCGACTACATCGACTCGGAAACCATCACCCCCGACACCGTAAGCCAGCTGGCTCGCTTTGACGCCATCTTGGTGCCGGGCGGCTTTGGCAAGCGCGGCATCGAAGGCAAGATCTGCGCGGCCCGCTTTGCCCGGGAAAACAAAGTCCCTTATCTGGGCATCTGCCTGGGCATGCAGGTAGCCACCATTGAATTTGCGCGCCATGTGGCCGGGCTGACTGGCGCCAACAGCACCGAGTTTGAACCCGACTCGCCCTACCCCGTGATTGCCCTGATCACTGAGTGGAAGGACGAAGACGGCACCATCAAAACGCGTGACGAGCACTCCGACCTGGGCGGCACCATGCGCTTGGGCGCGCAGAGCTCCGACGTGACGCCGGGCACCCTGGCGCACCAGATCTATGGTGACCTGGTCACTGAGCGGCATCGCCATCGCTACGAGGCCAATGTGCATTACCTGGACACCCTGCGTCAGCACGGTCTGGTGATTTCGGCGCTGACCCAGCGCGAGCAGTTGACCGAAATCATCGAGTTGCCCAGCAGCGTGCACCCCTGGTTCATCGGCGTGCAATTTCACCCAGAGTTCAAATCCACGCCCTGGAACGGGCATCCGCTGTTCAACGCGTTCATCAAAGCGGCGCTCGACCACCAGAGTGGCGGCAAAAACCTGAAGGCCGTTGCCTGATGAAATTGTGCGGCTTCGAGGTCGGTCTGCGGCAGCGCTTCTTTTTGATCGCCGGCCCCTGCGTGATCGAGTCGGAGCAACTGCAGATGGACACCGCCGGTACCCTCAAGGAGATCACCCGCGAGCTGGGCATTCCCTTCATTTTCAAAAGCAGCTTTGACAAAGCCAACCGCTCCAGCGGCAGCAGCTTTCGCGGCCCGGGCTTTGGGGCAGGCTTGGAGATCTTGGCCAAGGTCAAGCGCGAGCTGCAGGTGCCGGTGCTGACCGACGTGCACTCGGAAGACCAAATCGCCGCAGTGGCGGCAGTGGTGGATGTGCTGCAAACACCGGCTTTTTTATGCCGGCAGACCGACTTTATCCGAGCGGTAGCCCAATCAGGCAAGCCGGTGAACATCAAAAAGGGGCAGTTCCTTGCGCCCCATGACATGCAGCACGTGATCGACAAGGCCCGCGCGGCGGCGCGCGAGGCGGGTCTGGACGACGACCGCTTCATGGCCTGCGAGCGTGGCGCGAGCTTTGGTTATAACAACTTGGTGAGTGACATGCGCTCGCTGGCGATCATGCGGGAAACCCGGGCCCCCGTAGTGTTTGATGCGACCCATTCGGTGCAGCTGCCGGGCGGCCAGGGCAGCAGCAGTGGCGGCCAGCGGGACATGGTGCCAGTGCTGGCGCGTGCGGCGGTGGCGGTTGGCGTGGCGGGTCTGTTCATGGAAACCCATCCAGACCCGGCCCGCGCTTTGAGCGACGGCCCCAATGCCGTGCCGCTCAAGCACATGAAGCAGTTGCTGGAGACCTTGATGGCGCTTGATGCGGTCACAAAGAAAAACGGTTACCTTGAACATGTGATCGGAGTTTGAACATGCCTAGTGCCTATGTGATTGTCAACTCGACCGTGACCAACCCGGCGCAGTACGAAGACTACAAAAAATTGTCTACGGCGGCCATGCAAGCCTATGGCGCAGAGATTTGCATCAGGGGCGGCGCGATCGAGGTTGCCGAAGGTGACTGGGTGCCAGACCGAATGGTGCTGCTCAAGTTTCCGAGCATGGAAGCAGCCCGGCGCTTTGAATCATCGCCCGAATACGCCAAAGCACGTGCAGCACGCCAGGGGGCAGCCATCATGCGCATAGTGATCGCTGAAGGTGTCTGACCCTCGCTTGGTTTTTGATTTATTTGCTTTTTTGTTTTGAAAGACATTGATGAGTGCAATTGTTGACATCGTCGGCCGCGAGATCCTGGATTCGCGCGGCAACCCCACTGTGGAATGTGACGTCTTGCTGGAGTCGGGCACCATGGGCCGCGCTGCGGTGCCGTCCGGCGCTTCCACCGGCAGCCGTGAAGCCATGGAATTGCGCGACGGCGACCCGGACCGCTACCTGGGCAAGGGCGTGCGCAAGGCGGTAGAGCACATCAACACCGAAATTTCCGAAGCGGTGCTGGGACTCGACGCCTCGGAGCAGGCCTTTCTCGACAAAACGCTGATCGACCTCGACGGCACCGAGAACAAATCGCGCCTGGGCGCCAATGCCATGCTGGCGGTGTCCATGGCAGTCGCGCGGGCGGCAGCCGAAGAATCTGGTCTGCCGCTGTACCGCTACTTTGGCGGCATGGGTGCGAATCAAATGCCGGTGCCGATGATGAATGTGGTGAACGGTGGTGCGCACGCCAACAACAACCTCGACCTGCAAGAGTTCATGATCATTCCGGTAGGTGCGCCCAATTTCCGGGAAGCGCTGCGCTACGGCGCTGAAGTTTTTCATGCACTCAAGAAGATCCTGCACGACAAGGGCATGAGCGTGGCTGTGGGCGATGAAGGTGGCTTTGCGCCCAATGTGGCCAGCCACGAGGCTGCCATCCAGCTGATCTTGGAGGCGATCGACAAGGCAGGCTACGTGGCCGGCAGCCAGATTGCACTGGGCCTGGACTGCGCGGCCAGCGAGTTCTACCGCGACGGCAAGTACCACCTGGAGGGCGAAGGCCTGACCCTGAGCTCTGAGGAGTGGACCGATGTGCTGGCGACCTGGGTCGACAAATACCCCATCATCAGCATCGAAGACGGCATGAGCGAGAGCGACTGGGACGGCTGGAAAGTGCTGACCGACCGCCTGGGTAAAAAGGTGCAAATCGTCGGCGACGACCTGTTCGTCACCAACACCCGCATCTTCAAGGAAGGCATCGACAAGGGCATTGCCAACTCGATCCTGATCAAGATCAACCAGATCGGCACGCTGACCGAAACCTTTGCCGCCATCGAAATGGCCAAGCGAGCCGGCTACACCGCCGTCATCAGCCACCGCTCGGGCGAGACCGAAGACTCAACCATTGCCGACATCGCCGTGGGCACCAACGCCGGCCAGATCAAGACCGGCTCACTGAGCCGTTCCGACCGCATGGCCAAGTACAACCAGCTGCTGCGTATCGAAGAGGACCTTGGCGACATCGCCACCTACCCGGGTCGCGCGGCGTTTTATAACCTGCGCTGATAGCCGATGGGCCACCGCGCAGTCCCGGCCGGCCTGATCTGCTTGCTCGTGATCCTGCACGCGCAGCTGTGGTTCGGCCGTGGCAGTCTGCCCAACGTGGCCCGCTTGTCTGATCAACTCAAGGTCCAACAGCAAAAGAACCAGCAGGCTCAGCTGACCAACGGTCGGCTGGCGGCCGAGGTGCGGGACCTCAAGGAAGGTCTGGACATGGTCGAAGAAAAAGCACGCTTCGAGCTCGGTATGGTCAAGGCCAACGAGATTTACGTGCAGATCGCCCGCTGATAGCCAAACCAGCAAGGCCGTGAAGATCGCCATCCTGGGTGCCGAATGCACGGGCAAGACCACCCTGGCACAAGCCCTGGCCGCTGCACTGGACGGCTGCCGCGGCCGGGCCGTCTGGGTACCGGAGACACTGCGCGATTGGTGCCAGCAAAACGGCCGCACGCCCCAAGCGTACGAACAGCACGCCATTGCCCTGGCGCAGGCCGACCGCGTTGAGACCGCTGCATTAGCCGCTTGGCTGCTGGTCGATACCACCCCCTTGATGACTGCGGTCTACAGCGACCTGCTGTTTCATGATCTCTCGCTGTACCCGTTTGCCCTGACGCACCACGCCTGCTTTGAATTGACGCTGCTAACCAGCCCGGATCTGCCCTGGGTGCCTGACGGCCTGCAGCGGGACGGGCCGCAAGCGCAGCGGGCGGTTGATGCTCGCCTGCGGGATGTACTGGACCTGCACGCCCTGCCCTATGGCGTCGTCAGTGGCCAGGGTGCGGCGCGAACGGCGGCTGCCCTGGCCCTGATCCAGGGGCATATGGGCACCTTGGGGCCTTACTGAATCCCTGCCTCAGCCGGTGGCTGGGCACCATGACCGAGGAACAGAGCCGCTACGTCGACCGGGTCAAACCGGTACTGCAATCCGCAAAATTCGCAGCCAACTTCAACGTCGCTGCGCTCAGCCAGGATGCTCTCCACCTCGTCGCGGCCCAGCCCCACGATCATCTGTCCCACGCGCTCCCGGCTACAGGTGCAAGCAAAGTGTGGTGCCGCCTGCCCGGTCACTGGTGGGAACAAGCGCAGATCCTCTTCCCAGAACAGGCGGTGCAGAATAGTTTGGGCATCCAGCGTCAACAGCTCCTCACGCTTGAGGCTGGAAGCCAGCAACGCGATCCGGTTGTAGTGCTCGTTGAGACCGATCTCATCCTCGTCGGCCTGGCGCGCCGAACTGCCTGCCAGATTGCCCACCCCCGCCATCGGCAGGCGCTGGATCAGCAGGCCAGCGGCCACATCACCATCGGCGGCCAGCACCAAGCGGGTGTCGAGTTGCTCGCTTTGCAGCATGTAGTGCTCCAGCACATCACTGAGCTTTTCCAGCTTTTCACGTTGGTCGCCAAACAGCGGCACCACGCCCTGGTACGGTTGCTGGCCCGGAAAGCGGTCCTTCGGGTCAAGTGTGATGGCACATTTGCCCTGGTTACTGACATTGACCATGGCACTCAGGCTGGCACCGGGCGAGACTTCAGCGGCAACCGTGGCGGTGGCGCGCAGGGCCAAATCAGGTTGTACCTCGGCCACAGCCAGCTTCACCGGGCCGTCGCCGAAAATTTGCAAAATCAGCGCGCCATTGAACTTGATATTGGCTTGCATCAGGCAGGCGGCCGCCACCATTTCGCCCAGCAAATGTTGCACTGGCACCGGGTAAGGCCCGGCGGGGCTGCCCGCCTCACGCCGGCGCAGGACCTCGGTCCAGCCATCGGTGACACGCACCAGCATGCCGCGGACTGGCAGGCCTTCAAACAAAAATTTATGCAGTTCAGACACTTTGGATCAGCCCAGTTTCTTCAGACCGGTTCGAAAACGCTGGGCGTTGTCGACATAGTGACTGGCGCTCATGCGTAAGCCCTCGAGTTGCTCGGGGCTGAGCTGCCGCACCACTTTGGCCGGGCTGCCCAGGATCATCGAGCCATCGGGGAACACCTTGCCCTCGGTGACCAGCGAACCCGCGCCGACCAAGCAGCCCTTGCCAATCACAGCGCCATTCAGAACCACGGCGCCAATACCGATCAAGGAGCCATCGCCAATGGTGCAACCGTGCAGCATCACCTGGTGCCCCACCGTCACGTCTTCGCCCACGGTCAGTGGGCTGCCCACATCGGCATGCAGCACACTCAGGTCCTGAATATTGCTGCCGCGTCCGACACGGATGGTCTCGGTGTCGCCACGCAGCACCGCGCCAAACCAGATGCTGGTGTCGGCGGCCAAGGCGACATTGCCGATGACCTGCGCACTGTCAGCGACCCAGGCCGACTCGGCAAGCTGGGGAGCGATGCCGTCGAGTTCGTAAATTGCCATGACACATTTCCTGTTGCTGCGTTCCGTAGAATTGTAAGGATGCACACCCCCCACGCCGCCTGACATGACAAACTCGGCGCGGCACATCGCGCAACAGTTGCTGCGGATCGACCACCCGGCAGAGAAAGCGAGCAGGGTGCGTCAGCTCGAGTTGGACAATTTGCTGGTGCTGCCGGCTCAAACCATCGCCGACGTTCCGGGCCTGCCCGGGCGCCCTGATCGCCCATTGTTGGTGCCGCCCCAGCAACTCAAGCCGCGCGCCCCAGGCACGCGCGAGGGCTTGGGGGCGCTGATCCATGCGCTGGCGCACATTGAGGCCAACGCGATCAATCTGGCGCTGGATGTGAGCTGGCGCTTTGCCGGCATGCCCGAGCGTTTTTACCGTGATTGGCTGCAGGTGGCGCGGGAGGAGGCGCTGCATTTCGAACTGCTGCGCGAGCACCTGCTGACCTTGGGCTTTGAATATGGCGACTTCCCGGCCCACAACGGTCTGTGGGAAATGGCCGAAAAAACACGGGGCAGCCTGCTGGCCCGGCTGGCGCTGGTGCCGCGCACGCTGGAGGCGCGTGGCCTGGACGCCTCACCCGCGATTCGCAACCGCTTGGTCTCGGTGGGCGACCATCGCGGCGCAGCCATCCTGGACATCATTCTGCGCGACGAAATCGGTCATGTGGCGGTCGGCAACCGTTGGTACCGTTACCTGTGCTCAGCCCAAAACCTGGACCCGATCAGTACCTTTGCCGAACTGGCCACGCAGCACAGCGCCCAAAAGCTCAAAGGGCCGTTCAATCTGGCGGCGCGCCGGGCTGCCGGCTTTGACGAAGCCGAACTGGCACTGCTGGGCAGTTGAGCCGCACTAGCCGCGCGGGTGGTGCTGGGCGTGCAGCGTCTTAAGCCGCTCGCGGGCCACGTGGGTGTAAATGGTGGTGGTGGAAATATCGGCATGGCCCAACAGCATCTGCACCGCCCGCAAATCAGCGCCGTGGTTGAGCAGGTGGGTGGCAAAAGCGTGACGCAGCGTGTGCGGTGACAGCGGCGCGGTTATACCTGCTTGGCGTGCGTACTTTTTGACAATCATCCAGAACATCACCCGGCTCATGGCGCTGCCGGCGTTGGCGCCACGCGTGCTGACAAACAGGTCCTGCGTCGACTGGCCGGCCAGCAGTTCCGGCCGGGCAACCTTGAGGTAGCGGGTGAGCCACAGGCTGGCGACCTCACCAAATGGCACCAAGCGCTCTTTGTTGCCCTTGCCCAGTACGCGCAGCACGTTGTCCGCCAGACTGAGGTTCAGTACCTTCAGCGTGACCAACTCACTGACCCGCAACCCGCTGGCATACATCAGCTCCAGCATCGTGCGGTCGCGCACGCCCAGAGCACCGCCAAGGTCGGGGGCGGCCAGCAGGGCTTCAACCTGAGGTTCGGTCAGGGTCTTGGGCACGCGCAGGGCTTGGCGGGCCGCCTGCAGCTTGAGGGTTGGGTCAGACGTGATCAGCCGCTCGCGCAGTGCCCAGCGGAAATAGCGCTTGAAAACGGTCAGTCGCCGGTTGGCCGTGCTGGCCTTAGTGGCCGCGTGACTGGCGGCAAAGTAAGCGTTGAGGTCGCTCTCGGTGCTGGCCAGCAGCGCCCCGCCCTGACTGGTGAACCAGGTGGCATACAAGCTCAGGTCACGCCGATACGCCGCCAGCGTGTTGCGCGCCAGGCCTTCCTCCAGCCATAGCGCGTCAATGAAGTCGTCGATTGGCGCTTCGGTGCTCACTCGAGCTTGAGCTTGGCGGTCTCCACAACTTTTTTGTACACAGCCAGTTCATCTTTCATCTGCTGCGCGAACTGCTCGGGCGTGTTGCCCAGCACCACCGAACCGGTGTCTTCAATGCGCTTGCGCACAGCCGGGTCTTCAAGCGCCTTGCGGGTGGCGGCGTTAATTTTGTCAACAATGTCACGCGGCATGCCTTTGGGGCCAACAATGCCGTAGTACGCCATGCGGTTCACAGGTTCCAGGCCAAGCTCTTTGAAGGTGGGTACGTCAGGCAGGGCTGCAAGCCGCTGCGGCGCTGCCACGGCCAGCGCAATCAACCTGCCGCCCTGGATGTGCGGCAAGGCAGACGGCACGTTGTCAAAAATGATTTCCACCTGACCGCCTACGGTGTCGCGCAGCGCTGGGCCGGCACCCGAGTAGGGGATGTGCGTGACCGCTACGCCTTGCAGGCCTTTCCACAGTTCGGTCTGCAAATGGCCAATGCCACCCGTGCCCGAGGAGGAATAGGAATAACGGCCTGGCGATTTTTTCAACACCTCCACAAAGTCCTTGTAGTTCTTGGCCGGGAAACTGGGGTGTATGGCGATCACGTTGGGTGTGGCAGCAATATTGATCACCGGCGTGAAATCAGTTGCTGCGTCATAAGGCATCTTGGGGTTGATGGCCGGATTAGCCGCTGTGGTGGAGACTGTGGCCATGCCCAGCGAGTAACCATCGGGCACTGCCTTGGCGGTCTCATTGGCGCCAACCACGCCGCCGCCGCCGGCTTTGTTCTCGATGATCACGTTTTGCCCGAGCGCCTTTCCCAAGGGTTCAGAGATCACGCGGGCCACGATGTCGGTGGTGCCGCCCGGCGCGAACGGGACCTGCAACTTGACCACCCGAGTGGGATAGCCCTGGGCCAGCGCGGTGCCAGCAAGAGCAAAAAGACAACAGGCCACAAGGGTTCGACGGTGCATCATGGGGGTATCTCCTGAAAAACAAAAGCAAAACGCGTTCAGCATCATTATTAACCGGGTCGCAGACCGAGTAGCGAGGACTTCCACGTAAGGGCAAACCCGCAACCGAGGCCTCGATCACTGCTATTCTCCGCGGGTGAATTTTGCCCAGTTGCTCTTCACCGATTTCTCACTGATCCTGTGCGGTTACCTGGTGTGCCGCTACACCCCGCTGAACCGACCCGTGTGGAAACAGGTGGAGACGCTGGTGTATTTCCTGTTTTTCCCAGTGCTGCTGTTCCAATCGATCGTGAAAAGCCCACTGGACATCGGCTCGACCTCGGGCCTGATCGGCGCAGGCTGGGCGGTCGGCTTGATCGGTATTGGCCTGGCCTACTCGCTGCCCTTTTGGCCCTGGCTCGGGCGACACGTGCCCGCGCGGGACCACGCCGCCAGCACCCAGGTGGCGTTTCGATTCAACTCCTTCATCGGTCTGGCACTGGCCGAGCGGCTGGCCGGACCCCAGGGCCTGCTGCTGATTGCGGTACTGATCGGCGTCTGTGTGCCGCTGTTCAACGTGGCCGCAGTCTGGCCTATGGCGCGTCAGGGCCAGCGCGGTTTTGGCGCAGCACTGATGCGCAATCCACTCATCATCGGAACTGCCAGTGGCCTGCTGGCCAATTTGCTGGGCCTGAGTATTCCGGGTTGGCTGGAGCCGACCGTCAGCCGCATTGGCGCATCGTCGCTGCCGCTGGGCCTGATGGCCGCGGGCGCCGGCATGCAATTCGGCGCGCTGGGTCGAGCTAAATCATTGGCCGTGACCCTGCTGACCATCCGGCACCTGCTGCTGCCCTTGGCCGCTTTCGGCCTGGCTCGGCTGTTTGGCCTGGACCCGGTTCAAACCACCGTGCTGCTGGCTTTTTCGGCCCTGCCCACCGCCCCCAGCGCCTACGTGCTGGCAGCGCGCATGGGCTACGACGGCGCCTATGTGGCGGGTCTAGTCACCTTGTCCACGCTGCTGGGTATGGTGAGCCTGCCATTTGCGCTGGGCATGCTCAGGGGCCTGTAGGGCCAACAACAAGGCTTAGGCGGGGGGATTCGGCGGCACGGACCGACGCATTGACCAGGCCAGCGAAATCCGATCTGAACGGATCAGTGCAATCGAAAAATACACCACCACGCCTTGCACATTAACCAGTGATCGACGGAGCCGGCCCAAGGGCTCGCCAGCTCGTACACCCAAATGCGCCGCCACATCGGCGTCGGCGATGGTCAACGTAAAGTTTTGTCGCATTTCCACTAGGTGCACCGCGTCCAACTCCTCCAGCACCACCAAGGCCATCTCCTGGTCGAACCGCCGCGGCGATTGGTCGTAGTAATGACGGGCCACAAAGAGCTCCACCACCCGAAACGGTTCAGATCGCTCATCCAGGTGCACGCGGCGCATCCGCCGGTACGCGACCGCCGGCGTGCCTTCATGCGGCAACAAGGGTGGCGTGGCGTCATCTGCTTCGAGGATTCGCCCTCGGTGCTCGCGCAGGTTCTGCGGCAACTGGGGCCACCCTGCTTCGGTGACAGGTGACGTCAGACGCAGCGGCGCCTCATTGACGAATGTGCCACTCCCGCGGCGCGCACGAATCAAGCCCTCCTGAGTCAGCAGTCGGAATGCCTCTCGCACGGTCACAGGCGCCACCTGATAGCGCTGGGCCAACGCGGCAATCGTCGGCAATTGGGCGCCCACGTTCAACTCACCAGAAGCAATCAAGGACCGCAGGGCACCGGCAATGCTGTGGTAGAGCGGCGACTTGTTGTGCGCAGCAGGAGATGAGGTAGGCACGTGAAATGGGCTTTACTGGGGCAAGCGATGTGGAACACCACGCATGATAGAGCCGCATGACATATGATGGTTTGCTGGTATACCAGCATAATTATGCCGATCACTTCTTCAGGAACCCCACGATGCCCGCACCACAACGCCTTGTGATCTTCGTTGCAGACAACCATAACCGGTCAGTGGTCGGCTGCTATGGGCACCCGGTGGTACAAACCCCGCATATCGACGCCATCGCCCGGCGCGGCACACGTTTTGCTAACGCTTACAGCAGCAGCCCGCTATGCTGCCCGGCCCGTGCGGCCATGGCGACCGGCCGTTATCCGCACCAGACCAGCTATTGGGACAACGTCATGGCCTATGACGGCGCTATTCCCAGCTGGATGCACCGACTGCGCGAGCAAGGGCACCACGTCACAGCCATCGGCAAATTGCACTACCGCAGCAGCGATGACGACAACGGCTTCACCAAAGAAATATTGCCCATGCACCTGCACGAAGGCAAAGGCGCTCTCAAGGGCCTGTTGCGCGGCTTCGATGCACAAAAACCCAAAGAGCCCGGCGTGATGATGGGTTTGTATGACGACCTGTCCAAGGAGGGCGACACCCATTACCAAGACTACGACCGTCAAATTACCGAGCAGGCCGTGACCTGGCTGCGTGAGCATGAGCCCATAGACAACAAAACGTCGGTCCTCATCGTGTCTTACATCAGCCCCCACCCGCCCTTTACCGTGGCCAAGCGTTTCTTGGACATGTACCCCCTGCAAGACATGCCTCTACCTCCGAAAATGGCGAGTGATTCTTTTCATCCGTCTGTCGAGTTCGCGCGCCAACTCGACGGCATGCCACCCCAACTCAACCCGGCTGTGTTGCAACGGATCGCCGCGAGTTATTTTGGCTTGATCACGCACATGGACGAGCAGATCGGCATCGTGCTCCAGGAGATGAAATCCCTTCAAATTTTCGACGACACCCGCATGGTGTACACCAGCGACCATGGCGAATTGTTTGGGGCACAGGGATTGTTTGGCAAACGTTCGCTGTTCGAAGGCGCGGTCGGGGTGCCACTGATCCTGGCAGGACCCGGCATTCAAGCCGGTCATGTCTCTGAGCAAATGGTCTCGCATGTGGACTTATTTCCGACCCTGATTGACATGGCCGGTGCCCAATTGGAGTCTACGGATGCCGACCTGCCTGGCGTATCACTGTGGCCGGCAGCGCTTGGCCATGACGACCTGGAGCGTCCCGTGTTTGCCGAATACCATGCGCAAGGTTCACGCTCAGCGGCCTATTTGGTGCGACAGCACAACGACAAAATGATTGTCCATGTGGGCATGCCGACCCAAACCTTTGACCTTCAAGCCGACCCCGATGAACTGCACGATTTGCGCGGCACTGCGCAAGGAGACACTATCGAGCGACGCCTCATGCCGGTGCTGTTGTCAATCTGTGACCCGCAGTTGCAAGACGACCGGGCCAAAGCCGCGCAGCGGGCCAAGGCTGAGGTCTATGGCGGTCAACAGGCCGTGGGCGAAGAAGCCTTTATTGCCTTTACGCCGCCACCCGGCGTATCGGCTGAAGAGGCCTGGGCTAGCCTGGATGCTGTATCAGGGTCTGCACGATGAACCTCGACCGATTCCCGCGCATCGAGCTGTGCCACGCCCCCACGCCACTGGAGTTCATGCCCCGACTGACACAGCACCTGGGTGGCCCACAGATTTGGATCAAGCGCGATGACTGCACCGGCATGGCGCTCGGTGGTAACAAAGCGCGAAAGTTGGAGTTTTTATTGGGCGACGCCCTGCAGCAGGGTGCGGACCATGTGGTCACGCTGGGCGCACTTCAGTCCAACCATGTCCGGCAAACTGCCGCCGCCGCTGCACACCTCGGTCTGGCTTGTACCGTCCTCCTGGAACACCGCCATCCGAACCCGGATTCCGACTACTTGCATAACGGCAATGTCCTTCTCGACGTATTGCTGGGCGCTGAGATCGTCTATCGACCGGGCGGCACCGACATGGCTGCCGCACTGACGCAGATGGGCGATCAACTTCGCGCCAAGGGGCGCCGACCCTATCTGATCCCCAGTGGCGGTTCCAACCCGGTCGGCACGCTTGGCTATGTCAAGGCGGCACAAGAACTTTTGCAACAAGCCCAGGAAAAATCTTTGCGCCTGGATCATATTGTGGTGGCCAGTGGCAGCGCTGGCACGCAAGCGGGCCTCGCGGTTGGGGTGGCAGCTCAGACCAGCACAGTCGCAGTACAAGGCTTTGCTGTGAGCCAAGCTGCACACCTTCAACACGCCAGAGTATCGGCACTGGCGATCGCCACCGCGCAATGGATCGGAAACTTGCCGGCGCTCTCGCCAGAGGCGATTCGAGTCAATTCAGACTACCTGGGCGGGGGCTACAGCATTCCCACACCCGCCATGGTGGAGGCTGTTCAACAAGTGGCAAAGCTGGAGGGCATCTTGCTCGACCCGGTCTACACCGGCAAAGCCATGGCCGGGTTGATGGACTGGGTCCGACGCGGTCATTACCGCGCGAACGAGAACATCGTTTTCGTTCACACCGGTGGTCAAGCCGGCCTGTTTGGCTTTTGTGACACCCTGAGTCGGCCGACTCAAGCCAGCAGCCCTCTTGAAGTGCCGCAGCGCCAGAAAGGCCTTTGATGCAAACCCACTGGATCGACAACCAGGCGCTCCCGGGCTCAGGCGACGCCATTGACATTTTGGACCCCGCCACGGAAGCGCTGATCGACACAATCCCGCGAGGGCACGCCAACGATGTCGACGCTGCTGTTGCAGCCGCCCGCCGCGCGTTTGAGCCCTGGGCCGCACGATCGCCCATGCAGCGCCGACAGCTTATTCTCACAGCCATTGACCGGTTGACACTGATCCGTGACGAGGTGGCCCATTTGCTGACCCGTGAAATGGGCAAGCCTTTGTCGCATGCACGGAATGAGGTTAACAAAGCTATTGAAGGCATGCGCTCCAACGCAGAAATGGTGATCCATCTGCGCAGTGGTCAACAGATGGCCGCTGACCTTGAACTCAATTTTCAACAAAGGTTTGCACGGGGGGTGGCCGCCTGCGTCATGCCTTGGAATTTCCCTGTGGCCTTAGGCCTCGACAACGTGGTGCCTAATTTGCTGGTTGGCAACACCGTGGTGTGGAAGCCGTCAGAAAAAACGCCGTTGACGTCCCGCCTGGTTGTCGAGCGCGTCTTTGACCACTTACCCGCAGGCGTTGTCAATGTTTTGCTGGGGGACGGCCCGACCGTGGGCGACGCCCTGGTGCGACACCCGCAGGTGGATTTGCTGGTCTTTGTGGGCAGTGAAGCAACTGGCCGGCACCTGGGCGCCATTTGCGGTCAAAGCTTGAAGAAAGCCATTTTGGAGTTGGGCGGTAAAGACGCCCTGATCATCGATGACACCGTCTATGTCGCTGCAGCGGCCCGCCTGGCCGCAGAGGCGGCATTTTCGAATGCCGGGCAGATCTGCACCTCGACCGAACGGCTGTACGTGGCGCGAAAAATATTCCCCGAGTTTGTCGAGGCGCTGACCGCGCAGGCACGGGCCATCCGCCAAGGCAACGGATTAACGGCTGGCATTCAGATGGGGCCCTTGGTCGACCAGCAGCAACTGCAAATTGTGTCGCTTCAGGTCCAAGAAGCTCTTGACGCAGGCGCGACCTTGCACCATGGGGGCGCACGACTGGCAGGAAAAGGCTTCTTCTATCCGCCCACCGTCATCAGCCATCCAGACCCCAACTCTCGCTTAATGGTGGAAGAGACCTTCGGCCCGGTCGCACCCTGCATCGCTTTTGATGATTTTGACGAGGCCATCGAGATGGCCAACCGCACACGCTTTGGCCTGGCGTCGATGGTCATGACCACGTCGGCACCACGCGCCCTACGCGCCATTCACTCCTTGCGCGCGGGCATGGTCAAGATCAACATGCTGCGTGGCAAGGCGCCGGGGGGCAGCTCTGAGCCCGTCAAGTCCAGTGGCTTGGGCCACGGTTATGGCATGGAGTTTTTCCATGAAATCACCACACAAAAATCGGTGCACTGGCGGGCATTGCCCAGTTAAGCCAGCGCGGGCCACCGGGGCAGCGGCCTTTAGTCGAAGACCACCACATTGCGGGCGATTCCACCGCGCTGCAATGCCGAAAAACCGTCGTTGATCTGCGCCAGCTTGAGCCGATTCGAGACCAACTGCTCAAGCTTCATGCGTCCTTGCATGTGGAATTCCACCAGGCGGGGGATATCGAGACGAAAGTGATTGGAACCCATCATCGTCCCCTGAATACGTCGCTCCCGAAGAAAGTCGAACCCGTGCAGTTCGATCTTAGTGCCCAGGGGAATCATGCCCACAATGGTGGACAAGCCACGAGGACGCAGCATGGCGAAAGAGGCTTCGGTGGTGGGCTTGAGGCCGATGCACTCAAATGCATATTGCACGCCGCCCTGGGTCATCTCGATGATTTTGGCGACCATGTCAGGGTCTTTGGCATCCATGCCATCGGTGGCGCCGAAGGTCTTGGCCATTTGCAGCTTGTTGGCATCAATGTCAATGGCGATGATGCGGGCCGCGCCCGCCAAGTGCGCCGCGTGGATGGTGGAAAGACCCACGCCTCCGCAGCCGAGCACGGCCACCGTGGTACCGGGTTCCATGCGGGCGCTGTGGACCACCGAGCCATAGCCGGTGAGCACGCCGCAGCCCAGCAGCGCCGCCAAGTCGAGCGGCATGTCTTCGCGGATTTTGACCACGGCGTTTTCGTGAACCAGCATCTGCTCTGCAAAGGCCGATAGGTTCAGGAACTGGTTCAGGTGCTCGCCCTTCCAGCGCAGGCGTTTGGCCTTGCCGGGCGGCATCTTGACCGCGGTGTTGCTGCAAATGGTCTGATGGCCAGTCACGCAGTACTCGCAGTGGCCGCAGAACACCGACAGACAGGTGACCACATGGTCACCTGGCTTGACGTGGGTGACATCTTCACCCACCGCCTCGACCACCCCGGCAGCCTCATGGCCCAGCACGGCGGGCACGGGCGTGGGGTACTTGCCCTCCATAAAATGCAGATCGCTATGACACAGCCCGCTAACGCTGGTTCGCACCAGCACTTCATTGCGTTTGGGCTTGTCGATCTCGATGCTCTCGATGGTCATCGGCTGACCTGGGCCATGAAAAACAGCGGCTTTCAATTCAATTTCTCCTCCTTGATGTCGTGTTTCGGGGGCCGGGCTGATCGAACTTGACTGGCCCACACACGTTCAAGCAGCATCTCGGTGGCGCCGTCTACCAGCGTGGCCACCTGGGCGCCGGCCAAATGGCGGCTCAAAGGGTATTGCGCGCTCAGCCCGGCCGCACCCAGCGCATGCAACAAATTGGCAATGTGCTTGCCCGCCATGCGGGTGGCAAAAATTTTGGCCTGCGCAGCCAGGGCGTCCATGGGCGCTTGAGCGTCCGCTGCCACACAGGCCTGTTCGATCAGCAAATGCGCCGCCTCAACATCGACCATGGCATCGACGAGCACCCACCGCCAACCCTGGTGCTCCTGCAAGGCGCGGCCAAAGGTGTGACGCTGCTCGCCGTACGCACGGGCGATGCGCAAGCTGTCCACCACCATGGCTGTTGCCATGGCCGCCACATAGGTGCGTGCCATATTGATGGAACCCATGGCGCGCTTGAACGCCATGCCGGGCGGGTGCAGCATCTCGTCGGCGGGCACCTCATAGCCATCGAGCACAAAGCCGCCGGTACCCAATGACGCAACTGTCTCGGTACGGCCGCGCTCGGTGCGATGAAAGCCCGGGCGTGACGCATCCACGACGAAAGCGGCAATGCCCTTGGCGCCGCTTCCCGGCTGGGTTTGTGCGTAGACCACCATCACCTCGGCCACCTGCGCGTTGATGATCCAGGCCTTTTCACCCTGCAAGCGCCAACCCGCACCGTGGGGCATGGCTTGCATTTGAATGGCGCCAAAATCTGAGCCGGCGCCCGGCTCGGTCAGGCAGGTGCACCCCATGCGCTGGCCGGTCAGCAAATCGCCCAGCCAGCGCTGTGAGACCTCGGGCGGCAGCCAGTTGGCCAACGTGGAGGCAACCCCCTGGGTGTTGATCAAGGACAAGGCAAAGCCAAAATCTGCCTCCGCCAGGATCGCCGCCATGCCCGACTTGACGCTAAAGGGCAAACCCAAGCCGCCCTGCTCCACCGGCACTTGAACACCAATAAGATTAAGACGAGCCGCTTCGTGCACCGCCTCCAGCCCCATGACACGCTCACGCTGCCAGCGTTCAGCCTGTGGCCGCACCCACTCATCAGCCAGTTGTTGGGTCTGCTGCAAAACCTCTTGTGCGCGGGTCGTCACTTTAGGGCGAGTTTTTTCACAATCACCGCCTCAATGGCCACATCGCGGGCGATTTGTTCGGCAAATTCTTTGGGACTTTCGCTCATGCTGATGATCGAGCCGGTGCGTTTGGTCTCTTCGATCAACGCCGCAGACGTGGAGACAGTCATCAACGCCTTGTGCACGCGCGCAATGACATCATCGGGCGTTCCGGTGGGCATGGCAAAGCCACCCCAGGCGCCAAACAAATAGCCGGGGGCCACGGTATCGCCGATCGTAGGCACCTCCGGAATAGGTTGCACCGATTTGTTGGTCGTCACAGCCAAGGCACGCAACTGCCCGCCTTTGAGATGGGGTACCGCAGTTCCCAGCACCATGATGCTGAAATCAATCTGTCCACCCAAAATAGCATTGACAGATTCGACCGCGCCTTTGTAGGGGATGTGCAAGGCTTTGAAGGCAGGCAGTTTTTCTTCCAGGTACTCCGCTGCCATGTGAGCGGGCGAACCAACACCAGCCGAACCGTAGGTCAATTTACCGGGGTTGGCTTTGGCCGCAGCCACCAAATCGGCCATGGTCTTGTAGGGCGACTTGGCGTTGACGACGCAGACGTAAGGCGAATTGCTCATCCGGCTGATTAATTTGAACTCGGTGAGCAAATTAAATGATGGGTCCATCGCCTGCACGGTGACGTGGCCTGAGGTGATGTAGGCCAGGGCGTGGATCTCATTGGGGTTTTGTGAAACGGCCCGTGCGCCGATCAAGGCTGCAGCCCCGGGTTTGTTATCGACGTTAAAAGGCTGACCATAGATGGCGCTCAATTCTTTGGCTACGACCCGGGCAAACAGATCGGGTGAGCCGCCCGCAGGGTACGGGACCACCACTTTCACCGGCCGGGTGGGCCATGCGGTCTGGGCCCAGAGTGAGCCGGGCAAGGCCGAACCAACCGCCAAACCACCCAACAACTGACGTCTAGAGATAAAACTGCTCATGTGTGCTCCTTATAAATGACTATCAAACCAGATCAATCCCATTGTGCGATGGCCTCGGGGACATTCGCAAAACTGTCCGGCGCTTGCGGGCCGGGAATGAGGGTGACTCGGTCAATGTGACCGCCGTACCGGTAAACGCCACGGCCCTCACAGTCGGCGCTGACCTTGCGCCGACGGTCCAAACCGACATCAATGCCTTCGCCAACCAGCCTTAAGAATGTCGGCGTCATGGTCAACGTTTCGGTACCCATGACGCCATTCAACACCAACTGCCCTATCCCTTCACGTTGACCTCGGGCACTGTGTTCAAGTCGCAGATGTTGCGCGCCAGGGGTCAACCGTAGACGGCATTGCCGCTCGGCGCCACGCGTGCCAACAAACGCTGCAACCACATGATCGGCTTGGACAAACAGACAAACACCGCCCATGTTGTCGCCGATGGAAACGATCACCCCCTCAAGGCCAGATTGCCAGTTGAAATGGGCCTCCAGGCAGTAATCGCGGTCAGACATCAAAGGCGCAAAGTTTTGCAGGGGAATCGTCTCGACCCCAGGGTAAAAATGCAAAGGCGCTGAAAACTTTTTCTCCAAAAAGGGTGGTACCGCCAGCGTTTTTCGCAGGTCACGGTTGTCCAGCGGATAGACCTGGTTGCTTTGGGCGTCGATTTCGAATTCTGCAATCAACTGCTGGAGTATGTCGGGGTGGCGCACAGCCAGGTTGTCGCATTCGGTTGGGTCAGTGTCAAGGTTAAACAGCAGCCAGTTGTTCAAGTCAATGGCCTTGCTCATGGGCTGCAAAGACACCACTTTCCACGGGTACATGATCATGCCCCGATTGCCTTCAAGCTCAAAATGCTGACGCGTCCGTTGGGCAGGCGCCTGAGCCTGCGTTAGCGTGTCGAGATAGCTGCTGCCATCCAAACCCCGTGTTGCGTGACCGTTAAAGCTTGGCGGGTAGCTCGCGCCGATCATCTCCAACACGGTGGGCAGGGTGTCGGTCACGTGAATCCACTGGGTCCGCACCGCCCCCGCATCTTTCACGCTCTTTGGGTGGCTCAGGATAAAGGGCACCCGTATACCGCCGTTCATGGGGGTGCGCTTATAAAAACGAAACGGCGTGTTGGAGCAATTGGCCCAGCCCACTGGGTAGGCGACAAAGGTGTCAGAGCCGCCCACCACGCCCTGCTCAAAGGCTTGCTGCGCTTTTTGGGCCATTTCGGCTTCGGTGGCACGCGCCACCCTTTTTTCCATGGTGTTCACGGTGCCATCAGGTCCGCCGATTGAATTGGCGCCGTTGTCTGAGGTGAGAACAATCAAGGTGTTGTCGTAAACGCCTAAGGCTTTGAGTTCGGCCACCAGACGACCCACCTCTTGGTCAACAAGTTCAACCATCGCGGCGTAGACCTGCATGTAATGCGCCATCAAAGGCCGCCTTTCCTCGGGAACATCGTTCCAACGCGGCACACCTGGGTTGGCTTGTGACAGGCGCCAGTCCGGCCCGATCAAGCCCATGGCGCGCTGGCGGGCAAACCGAAGTTCGCGCTGACGGTCCCAGCCCTGGTCGTAAACGCCGGCGTAACGGGCGATGGCTTCTGCCGGCGCTTGCAGCGGCACGTGGGGTGCGTTGTGGGCCAGGTACAGAAAAAAAGGCTTGTCCGGCGTACTGCTCTGATGGCCCCGCAGGTATTGAATCGAACGATCGGTCCAGTCCCGCGTCGCGTAGTAGTCGGGTGCGTAAGCGTCGATGCTCAAAAATTCATTGCCGTCGATCAGGTGGTGCGGCGAGAAGAAATGGGTCTCTGAACCCAAAAAGCCATAGAACCGGTCAAAACCGCGTTGCAGCGGCCAGGCCTGGCGGTCGCTGCCTGAACCAATGTGATAGTCGGCCGTGTTATGCCACTTGCCAACCCCATAGGTGGAGTAACCCTGGCCGCGCAAGAGCTCGGGCATGGTAGGTGCATCGGCCGACATCTCACCCGCCTGGTAACCTGGATAGCCCGGGTTGTTATGGGTCAACCAACCACATCCGACTGCATGCGGATTTTTCCCCGTGAGCAAGGCCGCACGCGCGGGTGTACACATCGGGACCGTGGTGTACCCGGTGAAACGCAAGCCGGCACCGGCCAAGGCGTCGATGTGGGGCGTGGCAATTTCGCCACCAAAACAGCCAAAATCAGAAAAGCCCAAATCATCCAGCAAGATGACCACCACATTGGGGGCGCCTTGCGGTGCCCGCGTCGCGTCCCGCCACCAAGGCTTGGAATCTTTCAGGGTTTTACCAATCGTGCCCTGATAACCCTCAGCGGGGTTGGCGGGCGACTCCCACGAATACGTCATGCGTTGACCTTGAAGGGATGTTGAAGAATGCAATCGGCACCTTTTTCGCCAATGGCAATCGAGGCAGCATTGGTGTTGGACGAGGGCATGGTCGGCATGATCGAGGAATCAATCACGCGCAAAGCCTGTACCCCTTTGACTCGCAACTGCGGGTCAACCACGGCCATGGCATCGGTACCCATCTTGCACGTGCCAATGGGGTGCCAAGAGGTTTGTCCACACTGACGGATGTAGTCCAGCACCGCCGCATCGTTTTGCACATCCAACCCGGGACGGGTTTCACGCCGGATCAAACCCTGCAAAGCCGGTTGGCCAGAGACATGGCGAGCCATGCGAAAGGCGCGCACCATGTCGTCCTGATCGGCAGGGTGTTGCAAATAGCGCGGATCCATCAAGGGCGCCTTCAAGGCATCTGGGGAACGCGCATGCACATGACCACGCGAGCGTGGGCGCAATTGAAAAAATCCGATCCCAAAACCCGGGAAGGGGTCAAGACCGGCGCCGGGGCTGCGCGTGTAGCGACTGTTAGCACTCAGGTGCGTCATTTGGATCTTCACCGTGGCGCGCGGCTCGTCGGGATGCGCGGGAACCAGCGCATGGACGGTGGCCGACGGCGTGGCCATCATGCCCCGCCGCGTCAGCAAATACTTGGCGCCCATCCAAGCCTGGCGGATCGGACTAGAGACGATTTCATTCAGGCTGATGCGCTGGGTGCACTCAAACGTGATGCGCCCCTGCAAGTGGTCACACAGGTTTTCACCCACACCGGGCACATCGGCTTTGACCTCCACGCCCAGCTCACGCAGGCGCTTGGCCTGGCCAACGCCAGATAGCTCCAGCAACTGCGGCGACACGATGGGCCCAGCGCTGAGGATCACTTCGCGCCTGGCCAGCACTTGCAGCGCTTGACCATTGTGCAGGTAGCGGATTCCCACCGCCCGCGTGCCCTCCCACATCACCGAGGTGGCCTGAGCCTGCACTTGCAGGGTGAGCCGAGGCGGGGTGAACCGATCCAGATAAGCCCGCGCGGTGCTGCTGCGCTGACCCTGATGGGTGGACAACTGCAAATAACCCACACCCTCGTAGCGAGCACCGTTGTAGTCGGGATTGGCGGCAATGCCGGCTTCCAAGCACCCCGCATGAAACGCATCCCCCAGAGGCTGCGGGTCCTGTGCCAACGATGTAACTCGAATCGGGCCCTGCCGGCCACGGTAGGCGTCGTCTCCTAGGGGCGCGGATTCAAGTTTCTTGAAGTACGGCAACAAATCCTGATAGCCCCAACCGGTGCACCCCAGGTCACGCCAATGGTCGTACTCCCGTGGATCGCCGCGCACATAAATCATGCCGTTGATCGAACTAGACCCCCCCGGCATCTTGCCGCGTGGCCAGTACACCTTCTGGTTGTTGACCTGCTCTTGCGGCTCGGTAAAGAACGGCCACACGTACTTGGGATTTTGCAGCAGCCGACCAATACCCAAAGGGGTGCGCACCCAAAAGTCATTGTGGTGGGCGCCGCCTGCCTCGAGCAGCAGCACGCTGGTGTCGGGTTGCAGTGCCAACCGATGGGCCAAGGCGGCGCCCGATGAGCCCGCCCCGACCACCACATAGTCGTAGCTGGGCGCACTCAAGCCTTTGTCCCCAGCCACTGTTGCAGGGCAGCAAGCTCATGGCCCATCCGTGAAAATTGCAAATCAGGCATCTCTGGCAATTCAAAACTTGGGCCGGTGCGCGGTGGTACCGGCTCCACCATCAGCTCGACAAGGGTCGGGCCGCGCTGGCTTAACAGTTGCGGGAAGCGTTGCGTCCAGGTCTCGGCGCTGTCGATCACTTCGCTATGGGCGTACCCCGCTTCTTTCGCCAAACCCGCAAAAGACAAGGCAGGTTGCAAGGTGGCCAGGTTTCCCAGCCCGGAAAACTGGGTGCCGTTGCGAATGACGACATGCAAGAAATGATCGGGGCGCACCGTGGCCACAGTGACCAACCCGCCGAGCTCAAGCAGCAGACTCGCGTCACCATCCACCACCACCACGGCCCGCTCGGGCATGGCCAGCGCCAGACCTAAGCCCAGACCCGCGGCGCCACCCATCAGGGGCACCGAGCTGATCCGCCCCGGTGGTCGCCGGCCGGCGTCCCCACCCGCGGCTTCGAGTTCGATGCGATCAAAGGCAAACATGGCACCCATGGTGGCCACCAACAATGAATCGGCGGGACGTTGCTGGGCGACCACGGAACAGGCTTGAATTAAGTTCATCATGTGATTTATCTCCAGGCCATGGGGGCGGACACCAGCAACACCACCGCGGAGCGCTGGGCATGGGCCAGGGCGTAGGCCTCGTCCATGCGGACCAAGTCGGCCTCAGAGTCCAGGCATAAAAAAGGCACTTTGATGGCGGTGAGCAAAGGCTCCATGATGCGCACCATGGTCCGCCGCGACGCCGTACTGGGCTGCCCCAGGTTGGCGTATTCGCGCCCAAACTGCCCGACCATGAACACCAGGGGCATTTGTGCATCCAGGCAGACCGCGCGCAGGGTGTTCATGCAGTTGTACAGCCCTTGGTTTTGCATCATCAGCAAGGGACGCTTGCCGCCCAAGGCCAAGCCTGCAGCCACAGTCACCACCTGGTTTTCACTGCAGCAGCCCACCAGCCTGACCCCAGGCAAGCCCTCTTCCAGCCGTTGGTGCAAGGCCAGTTGCACCCAGTCAGGCACCGTGACCACATGGTCCACCCGGTTACGGGCCATAGCCTCCACACAGGCGGATGCCGGAATAGAAAAATCTTTCAGAATGACACTGGACATAGGGCGGCCTATGAGTAAGGGATGACCATAGTCTCCCCCTGCCACCGCTTTCCGTCTGTCCAAAATTTGACAATTCGCACCCCTGGAAAACCATGAACGGCGCGGCTCAGGCTTGGGGGGTGGATCTGCGCTTAGCGCCTTGCCTGAGTCAGATGGCGTCAGCCCAGCTCAGGCAATTCGGCCAGCGTCGCCGTTCGGACACCGGCAGCACGCGCTTGAGCCAAAAAGGCTTGACCGGACTCCTCAAAACCTGTCACCGGGCTCATGCAGTCGGTGAGCAGTACGGTGTGCCGCAGTCGCTCGGCCGGCAGCTGGGCCAACATATCTTGCACCGACGCCGCCACGCAATGGCTGAGCGCCTCGCCCGCCACCAGCAGCAGCCCTGCGCCGGCGGCCAGACGGGTCATCAAGGGTTGGTTGAGCGCGGTACGCGGGTCGTCAGCGCGCGGCACCTCGGCGCGAAAAGCGCTGTACTGCTCGGTCATCGGGTTCATGCCCTTGAGCACTTTGTCACAGAGTTGCCCACTGTGCATCTCCCAGTCGGCGATGCTGCTGGCCAGGCCGGCGTGGATGTTGTGGCCCCAGGTGCCCAGCACGCAGTGCACCGGCCAGACCACCAACTGGCGCTGCCCCGGCGCCTCCAGCGCGTCCAGATAGGCCAGCACGTCAGGCGTTCTGCCCGCGTCACGCGGGCGCCACTGGCCGGCCCGCACGGCCGCCGCCGTCACCAGGCTGAAAGGTGCTGCCGCGTTGCCGTCCGCCTGCAGCCAAAAACTGGTGCGCTCAATGCCCACGCTGGGGTGCGAGTCCAAGGTGACGGTGATGGCTTGTACAGCCGCCCGGTGCTGTTGCAGCCAGTCGGCCAACCGGCTCATGTCGGCCTGGGCGCCAGGAACTGGCAACGCAGCGCCCTCAATGTCCAGAAAATCATTTTGCGGATCGATGATCAGCAGTTCACAGGGGCGCATGGCAGGTCCTTGGGTCAGTTCAGCAGGGTCGGCACGGACGGTACGGTCGGCTCGGTCGGCTCGGTCGATGATTGTTGCAGGGCCCAGGCCACGTGCTCGCGCACCAGGCTACTGGGGTGCTCAAGGCGGGCTTGCAGGGCCGCCAGCCAGGGCACGGCCGCCTCGGGAAAGGCTGTGCGCAGCGCGTTGCCCAGCGCCACGGCCACGTTACGCAACCAGCGCTCATGGCCAATGCGCCGGATCGGGCTGCCCTCGGTCAGGCGCAAAAAATCGGCCTCGCTCCAACCCAGCAAGGTCACTAATTGCTGACCGACCAGGCCTTGGCGCTCGTCAAAATCCGGCAGGGCACTGCGCTGGGCGTAGCGGTTCCAGGGGCACACCAGCTGGCAATCGTCGCAACCGTAAATGCGATTGCCCATCAGCGGGCGCAATTCCAGCGGGATGGCGCCCGCGTGCTCTATCGTCAGGTAAGAGATGCAGCGCCGGGCGTCAAGCCGGTGCGGCGCCACGATGGCCTGGGTCGGGCAAATGTCAATGCAGGCGCTGCAACTGCCGCAATGGGCCGACACGGGCTCGCTGGGCGGCAATGCCAGGTCCACATAAATCTCGCCCAGGAAAAACATGGATCCGGCCTCGCGGTTGAGCAGCAGGGTGTGTTTGCCGCGCCAACCCTGGCCGCTGCGCGATGCCAACTCGGCCTCCAGCACCGGCGCTGAATCGGTAAACACCCGGTGGCCAAAGGGCCCAACCGCCGCCGCAACGTGGTCGCTCAGCCGCTGCAGGCGTTGCCGCAGCACCTTGTGGTAATCCCGCCCACGGGCGTAGAGCGAGACAATGGCCTCTCCGGGGCTCTGCAAGCGGGCCAGCTCATGGGCTTGCCAGTTGGGCTCAGTCGCGGCGCTAAGGTAGTCCATGCGAGCCGTGATCACGCTCACCGTGCCCGGCACCAGCTCGGCCGGGCGGGCACGGCGCAGACCGTGGGCGGCCATGTAGTGCATGTCACCATGAAAACCGCTGGCCAACCAGGCTGATAATCCGGCCTCAGATGAGGACAAATCCACCCCCGCGATGCCAATTTGGGAGAAGCCGAGCGCCCGTGCCCATTGCTGGATGTCTGCCACCAGGCGCTGGCTGTGATGCGTGAGTTGAGTAGTCACACGCCGATTGTAAAAAACCTGGTCTGGCCCGATGAGGCAAGCACCCAGGCCTTTGCCACCGAGTTGGCCGGCCAGCCTGGTCTGGGCCAAGCCGTCATTGAGTTGCGGGGTGAGTTGGGGGCCGGCAAGACCACGCTGGTGCGGCACCTGCTGCGCGCTCTTGGCGTGCAGGGCCGGGTCAAAAGCCCCACCTATGCGGTAGTGGAACCCTATGAGCTTGCGGGGCTGAGCATTTGGCACTTTGATTTTTACCGCCTGAACGACCCCCGCGAGTGGGAGGATGCGGGCTTTCGCGATATTTTTGCCGGCCCCGGGCTCAAACTGGCCGAGTGGCCGGACAAAGCAGCCGGCTATATGCCCACCGCCGACCTGGTGATCAGACTCACCGTACAAGACGATGAGTCCCGCGAGGTGCGCCTGACGGCCCAAAGCCCGCTGGGTGCCATGCTGCTGCCCGCCATCACCAAAACAGGCAGGGAGGCCTGAGCGCCCATGCAACGCCGGGCCTTGATCACCTGTGCCGGTATGGCGCTGCTGGCCTGGCAAACGCTGGCGCGCGGTGCCACCATTTTGGCGGTGCGGCTGTGGCCGGCGCCCGACTACTCCCGCATCACGATCGAATCCGACACCGCACTCAAGGTGCGCACCACGCTGGTGGCCGACCCGCCTCGGCTGGCGGTGGACATAGACGGCGTGGAACTGGACAGCACGCTGCGCGAGCTGGTGACCAAGCTAGGGCAGGACGACCCCAATATCGCGGGCATCCGGGTCGGACAGAACGCACCAGGCGTGGTCCGGCTGGTGCTGGACTTGAAGCAACCGATGGCACCGCAGGTCTTCACACTGGAACCGGTTGCCGCCTACCGGCACCGGCTGGTGTTTGACCTATACCCCGCACAAGCGGTAGACCCGCTGCAGGCACTAATTAATGAGCGTCTCAAGGCAACGCTCGTCCCAACGCCAACGCCGGCTCAGGCATCTTTGCCAGCGTCATCTCCAGACCCACTGGGCGAGTTGATCGCCCGCAAGCAGGCCGGCAGCGCGCCAGCCCCGGCGACCCCGGCCAGCACACCAATTGCTACACAAAAAATAGCTACAACCCCAATAACCACGGGGTCTGGAGCCCTAAAACACCCTGAACCCGCGAGCCCGGCAGCCAGCCTGCGCATGGCCCCACCGGCCACCGAGCGCCTCATCATCGTGGCGCTGGATGCCGGCCATGGCGGTGAAGACCCCGGCGCGATCGGCCCTGCCGGCACCCGCGAAAAAGACGTGGTGCTGCGACTGGCCCTGCGGCTGCGAGAGCGCATCAATGCGGCTACCGTCAATGGCAGCCCGATGCGTGCCTTCCTCACCCGCGACGGGGACTTCTTTGTGCCGCTGCATGTGCGGGTGGAGAAAGCCCGCCGCGTGCAGGCCGACCTGTTTATCAGCCTGCACGCCGACGCCTTCTACACACCACGGCCACAAGGCGCCAGCGTGTTTGCGCTGAGCCAAGGTGGCGCCTCCAGTACCGCCGCGCGCTGGATGGCAGAGCGGGAGAACAAGGCCGACCTGATCGGCGGCCTGAATTTTGGCGTGCGCGACGCCCAGGTGCGCCACACCATACTGGACATGAGCACCACCGCCCAGATCAAGGACAGCCTGCGCCTGGGCGGCAGCATGCTGGGCGAGATTGGCCGCATCGGCAAACTGCACAAACCGCACGTCGAGCAAGCGGCTTTTGCGGTGCTGAAGGCGCCTGACATCCCCAGCGTGCTGGTGGAGGCGGCTTTCATCAGCAACCCCGACGAGGAAGCCAGGCTCAACACCGACGAGTACCAGGAGCAACTGGCCGATGCGCTGATGCGCGGCATCACGGCCTATTTTTCTAAAAACCCGCCGCTAGCGCGCAACCGCACCCTTTGACGCCTGGGGTTTTGTGACAGTTAGGCTGGTGGCGGCGCGCTCCCGAGCCCAAAAAATCTGCCGAGAGGCTGTCGTTCATGGTTGGGCCAACGCAGCCAGCGCACGCACCACGGCTTGTTCATTGGGCAATCTTCATCTGCGGCTTGCTTGTGGGCAGCCCCAGGGTAATCAGCCAGCAGGCCAACAACATCAGCGCCGAGCCCACCAACGCGTACAGCAGGCCACCCCATTGGTACAGCAACCCAGACAACAGCGTTCCCACGAATCGCCCCACGGCATTGGCGGCGTAATAAAAACCCACGTCCTCGGCAGCTTTCTCCGAGCCCGCATAAGCCAACACCAAGTAGGAGTGAATGGATGAGTTGACGGCAAAGGCAAAGCCGAACACGCCCAGGCCACCCACCACCACCCACTCCAGATTCGGCACATTCATAAACACAGCGATGGCCAAGGCCACGGGCACCACTGCGAGTGCGGCCGACCACAGGCGCGCTGCAGGCACCTCGGTACTTAGGCCATCAGTGCTTCGGCGGACCAGGTGCGGCGCAAAGGCCTGCACCACACCGTAGCTGATCGTCCACAGCGCCAGAAAACCGCCCACCATAGGGCGTGACCAACCCGATGCGTACAAGAAAACCGGCACACCCACCACGAACCACACGTCCCGCGCGCCAAACAGCACCACCCGCGCTGCAGCCAGCAGGTTGATACCCTGGTTTTTGGCGAAAAGCTCTTTGGCCGATTTTGACGCCTTGCCTTTGCCCATGAGCTTGGGTACGAACAGCACCACCCCCATGAGCACCATAGCCAGCAACCCGGCCATGAGCCACAGCGAGGCCCGAAAACCCAACAGTTCCAGCAGCAAACCACCCAGGAAGAAGCCAATGCCCTTCATCGCGTTTTTGCTGCCGGTGAACCACGCGACCCACTTGAACAACTGGCCCGAGGCCTCGCCCGCCGTCAGTTTGATGGCGGATTTGCTGGCCGTTTTGGTCAGGTCCTTGGCCACACCACAGACGCCCTGCGACAAGACCACCCAGGCCACTGACAGGGTCGCTGTCCAGTCGGGTGAGAGCGCAGAAAGCAGCAGGAAACCGGTGATTTGGGTCGCAAGTCCTACCGCCAGCATGCGCGCAATGCCGTAGCGCGTTGCCAACCACCCGCCAATCAGGTTGGCAACAATGCCGGCCGCTTCGTACAGCAAAAACAACAATGCCAGCGCGAATGGCGAGTAACCCAGCTTGTAAAAGTGCAGCAGCACCAGCATGCGCAGTGCGCCGTCGGTAAGTGTGAAGCCCCAATAGGCGCTGGTGACAATGGCGTAATTGCGCGCGCCACCGCTGCCAGGCTGGGCGGTGAGCGCAGTACCGGCCATATCAGATACCCACCTGGTCCATGTGACAGGCCAGGTCCACCATGCGGCAGGCATAGCCCATTTCGTTGTCATACCAGGCATAGACCTTGAGCAGGGTGCCATCCGTCACCATCGTGGACAAGGCATCGACAATCGTGCTGCGCGTGTCGCGGGCGTAATCGGCGCTGACCAGCGGGCGCTCCTCATAGCCCAGAATGCCAGCCAGCGGACCTTTGGCCGCCGCAGCAAACAGCGCATTCACCTCTTCGACTGTGGTTTCTCGTTTCATCTCAAACACGCAATCGGTGAGCGATGCATTCAGCGCAGGCACACGGACCGCATGGCCGTTGAGCTTGCCTTTGAGTTCAGGGTAGATCAGCGCAATGGCGGTCGCACTCCCGGTGGTGGTGGGGGCCAGGCTCATCATCGCGCTGCGGGCGCGGCGCAGGTCTTTGTGCGGTGCGTCCACCACAAGGTTGGTGTTGGTGGGGTTATGCAGCGTAGTGATCTGGCCATGGCGAATGCCGATGGCGTCGTGCACCACTTTGACCACGGGGGCCAGGCAATTTGTGGTGCAGGAGGCCGCTGTCACGATTTGGTCACGCTCGGGGTCGTACAACTGGTGGTTCACGCCCACCACCACGTTGAGCACATTGCCAACCTTCACAGGTGCTGCGACGATCACACGCTTGGCACCCCGGTCCAGATGGCCTTGCAGTGTCTCCAAAGTCAAAAATTTGCCGGTGCATTCGAGCACCACATCCACACCCATGTCACCCCATGCAATTTCTGATGCTGTGGTGTGGGACGAGAATCCAAGTTGTTTGCCGCCAATACGGATGTGGTTTTCGCCCACGGCAGCAATGTCCTCGCGCCAGCGGCCCTGCACGGTGTCAAAGGTGAGTAAATGAGCAGTGGCGGCTGCGCCACCCTTGAGTTCGTTCAGGTGCACCACATCGAGTCGGTTGCCCGAACGTGGGTCGTCTGCTTGCCGCTCGGCGGCGCCAAATGCGGCTCGCAAAGCCAAGCGCCCGATGCGGCCCATGCCATTGATACCAATTTTCATGTTTGACCTTCAGTGCGTGATGCGTGTTGATGAATTCAAAAATTGTTAAAATATAACAAGGCAGTATGTCATACAAATGACATCTTTTGAAGCTGCTTCCATTTGCAACAAATCGCGCTTGAAATGGGTGGCGCCGGACTACCCACGACGAGCCCACCGACGAGCATCAGCAAGCGCTGACCGATGCGCACAGGCGCGGCGCCGCGGCCTATTTATCTAAAAACTCGCCGCTGGCGGCGGTATCGCGGTCGAACTGGGCCATGGCGGCATCTGTGATCGCATCCCCGGCCCAGGCCAGCAAGCTGGAAGGCGGCAGGGTCACAGCCGCTGCGCCGCAAGCCATCAGCCGGGCCAGCACATCTGGGCTTTTGACGCTGGCGGCAAGCAGCGCCGGGCCACCCTGTTGCTGCACCGCCACACAGGCCTCCAGCAGCGGCCAAACGTCCCGGCCATCGGCCGCCAACCGACCAACGTAGGGCGCCACATGCGCCACCTGCAGCGACTGCGCCCAGAGCAGCTGCACCGGGTTGGACAGGCCAGTCAACAGCAGTGCCTGGTCTGTGAGCTGCAGCGCCCGGATACAAGACAACCAGTCTGGATGGCAGGGCAGCTTAAGAGTCAGCCGCACGCCCGCCGCTTGCGCCACCGCCTGCAGCCGCGCCTGCCAGTGCAGCGCCTGCGCCGGGTCTGGCACGGACAGCTGCAGCATCAGCTCGGCCAGGCCGTGGTCGCCCGCCGACTGCAGCAGGCGCTCAGCACTGGCCAGGTTCACCGGCAGGCCGGCTTGGTACAGCAGGCTGGGGTTGGTCGTAGCACCTTGCACCGGCGGGCAGCCGGGCGGCAGCGCCCAGGTCTGGACGTCCGCCGAATCCAGGTAGACCTTCATGTCGGGTGCTTCATGTCAGGTCCTGCTTCAGAAAAATATCTTTAAGCGGAAAAAACTGAGTGTGTAAGGGCAGCAGTGAGCCACCCAAGGCGCGTGCGTGGGGCCCCACCTGTCCTGGCAGCACAGCCGGGGCGTTGAGCCCCTCCGGCTTGTAATACTTCAATTGTTCGCGGGTAGCCTCCAGTAGCGCTTCGATCAGGCCGCGCCCGAGCGAGCCGTCGATCACCACCGCGTCCAGGTCCAGCAGGGCGGCGGCGCTGGTGACAGTCATCGCCAACGCCCGGCTGGCCTGGTCGAGCCAGGGCCCGGTGAAGCCGACATAGGCGGCGTCCATGATCTGGTCCTGATGCACCACCTGAGGATCGAAACCGGCCGTTTCCAGGGCCTGCTCCAGTTGCCAGCCCGAGGCCAGTTGCAACAGCTGCGGCGGCCGGGTGCCAGGTTCGCCCAGGCCGATCGGCATGGAGCCAATAGCGCCAGCGTTGCCCCGCGATCCAGCCATGATGTGGCCTGCCAGCACCAGCCCACCCCCCACAAAGGTTCCAACAAACACATACAGGTAGTTTTCCACCTTTCGACCCTGCCCCTGCAGCATCTCGGCCATGCAAGCGGCAGTGGTGTCCTTGGCAAATTGCACCGGCAGGCCGGTCAGGGTTTTGACCTCGGCCAGCAGGTCAATGTGCTGCCAACGTTGCAACGCGGTGGCCGCTGCGCCGCCCAACAGCTCAGACCACTGGTGCATGGACAAAGGCGCGGTCAGGCCTACGCCCACCAGGCGGGCCCAGTCGGCGCCCATGGCGGTTTGCATGTGTGCCAGGCCTTGCTGGATATTGGGCAAGACCACGTCGGGGTCCGGATAAGGGTAGGTGAAATGCAGGCGGTGGCGCGGCTGCCCCAAAAAATCAGAAACCAGCACCTCCAGGCTGCGCCGACCCACCTGCAAGCCCAAGCTGAAGGCGCCGTCAGGGTTGAGCGACAGCGGAACCGAAGGTTGCCCGATCTTGCCGCGCACCCGGTCCTGCTTGAGCAGCAGGCCGTCGCCCAGCAGCCGGTCCACGATGATGGACACCGTCTGGGTGGACAACTGGGTCAGGCGCGAGAGATCAGCCTTGGCCATGGCGCCGTGGTGGCGTATGGCCTGCAGCACGATGCGCTCATTGAACTGGCGCATGCCGTTGTGGTTGGAACCGCGCATCAGGCGCGGGTCGCGGACAAAGTCTAGGGAGTCGTTCAAAACAGGCTTCAAATCAGTTAAGTATCACGCCCTTGCAAAACATGGCGTTGCCGTAGGCCGTGGCTTCGCCGCTCTGCACAATCAGGCTAGCGCCCCGAATCTTGTCATAAAAGGCAAAGCGTTCTACGCCGTCAACCCGATCGGACGGCAAGCCGCTCTGGGCCAGCAGATCCACCACTGCCTGCTGCGCCACGGTACGGTGACTGGCCGGCTGGTGACAGACCTGCATGTAGGCCGCGGGTTGTGCCACATCGGCTGCCAATGGGATCACCGACAACACCGCCTGGCTGACGCGCGCCAGGCTGTTGCCGGGCAGACGGACCAAGGGCTTGCCTTGGCTTAAAAAATCCGCTGTGAAATTGGCGTCCACCACCGCCACCCATTCGCCATGGCCCATGGCGCACAGGTGCATCAGCAACTCTGGCGTCAACAAGGGGTCGATTCCTTTCAGCATGCCACTGCCTCCTCGGCGCTCAGCCGAGCCGGGTCGATGGCACCCGTGATCAGGCCCACGACTTCCTCCGGGTTGGTCTGCCGGGTCAGCCGGCTGCAAATGATGCGGCCCTGGCGGAACACCCAGATGCGGTCGACCAGATCAAACACCTGGCGCAGGTTGTGGCTGATGATGATCAGCGGCACGCCCCTCTCCTTTAGGCCCTTGATGATCAGCTCCACCCGTGCCGTCTCGGCCACGCCCAGTGCGGCGGTAGGCTCGTCCAGAATGATCAGTTTTTTGGCAAAGCCAGCAGCTCGGGCAATTGCCACGCACTGGCGCTGGCCGCCGGACATGCCGCGCAGGCTCTCCGACATGTCCTGAATCTTGACGCCGGTGGTGGCCAGCATGGCGTTGGACTGCTCGCGCATGGCCTTGTGGTTCAGTACCGACAGCGGCCCCAGGTTGAAGCGGGTCAGTTCGCGCCCCAGAAAGATGTTGGCTGGCACATCCAAGTCTTCGGCCAGCGCCAGCGTCTGGTAGACGGTTTCCATGCCCTGCTCGCGCGCGTCGAGTGGTGAGGCAAAACTGACTTTTTTGCCATCTAACAGGATGTCGCCGCTGTTGGGCTGCTCCACGCCGGTGATCAGCCGCACAAAGGTGCTTTTGCCGGCGCCGTTGTCGCCCACGATAGCGGCGTGCTCGCCAGGCATCAGGCTGAACCCGGCGTCGGTCAGGGCTTTGACGCCGCCGTAATGCTTGGTCAGGCTGCGGATTTGCAGCACGGGGGTGGGTGTGGTCATGGCCGTCTCTTTGATGAACTGGTAGCCGAGCATGCCAGATCCGGAGCGTCGTCGGTATTAGTAAAACCCCTAGGTTTATTTAATCTGGTTTTGTGATTCAATCCATTCCCAGCAAGCCCAGAGCGTCTTCTGTGCTGCTAGAAACAACCCAAAACCGGAGATTTCCATGAGCACAAAACGCATGTTGGGCCGTCTGGCCATCGCCCTGGCCACCGCTGGCATGATGTCAGCAGCCTTGGCTGAGACCACCATCGCCTACATCACCAATGGCAACACCAACGAGGGCTGGACCCTGATCAACGGTGGCGCCAAGAAGGCCGGTGCCGCCAAGGGCGTCAAGTTCATTGAACTGGCCGCTGAAAAAGGCGAGCTGTCCAAGCAGCTGGCCATCGTGGAAGACATGATCACCCGCAAGGTGAACGCCATCGCCATCGCACCCGTGGACAGCGCCGGCATCGCCCCGGCCATCAACAAGGCGCTGGCCGCCGGCATCAAGGTGGTGGCCGTGGACACCGGCATCACCGGCGCCAAGATCACCTCCTATGTGGCCACCGACAACATCAAGGCCGCCATGGTGCAAGGCAAGTGGGCGGCTGAGCAGGTCAAGGACGGCGACACCGTGATCTACGTGACCGGCGACCAGGGCCAGTCCACCGGCCAAGAGCGCAAGAAGGGCTTTGTGGATGGCCTGAATGCCGTGCGCAAGAACGTCAAGATCGTGGACGTGGCCACCACCTGGGACCAGACCATGGCCCAAAACGGCGTGGAAGCCGCGCTGCGCGCCAACCCCACGGCCAAGGTGATTGCCTGCGCCTGGGACGGCGGCGCCCTGGGTGCCAAGGCCGCGCTGCTGGCCGCCGGCAAGAAGCCGGGTGACGTCAAGATTGCCGGCTTTGACGGCTCGCCCGGCGGCCTGGACATGATGAAGCAAGGCTGGCAACAAGCCAACGCTGCGCAGATGCTGGCCAAGATCGGCCAGGTCGGCGTGGAAACCGCGATTGCCGCAGCCCAAGGCAAGACCGTCGAAGCCCGCATCGACACCGGCTCCTTCCTGGTGCTGCCCACCAACGTGGACAAGTTCGCCAAAGACTCTGGCGTCGGCCAGTTCATGAAGGCCAAGTGAGCCCCGGCTGAGGTTGCTCCCCGGCCCACCCGCTTGGGTGGGCCATGGACGACCGCCCGCGGGGCGGTCGTCACCCTGTTCCAGGAACCCAATTCATGAAATCCATCACCCGGCAAGAGTGGTATGGCGCACTGGTGGCCGTGCTGGTCCTGGGCCTGCTGCTGAGCTTTGCCTCCCCCTATTTCCTGACCCCCGGCAACCTGACCAACATTCTGGTGCAGGCGTCGGTGATTGCGCTGCTGGCCGGTGGCCAGACCTTTGTCATCCTGACCGGCGGCGTTGACCTGGCCGTGGGCGCCCTGACGGCGCTGGCCGGGGCCGTGGCCGGCCACCTGATGATCAAGCTAGGCGTTGACCCCTACGTCGCCATCCTGGCCGCCTTGGTCATTGGTGCTGCAGTCGGCACCTTCAACGGCTATCTGGTGGCTTTTGTCGGTATTCCGTCCTTCATCGTCACGCTGGGCGGCCTCACACTCTGGCGCGGCCTGGCCTTTGACCTGACCGGCGGTTTTGACAACGCCGGCCTGCCAGACCCCCTGCCCTTTCTGGGCTATGGCACGCTGCTGGGCGTGCCCATGCCGATCTGGATCACGGGCATCTTCTTCGTCGTGATGGCCTTTGTGCTGTCGAGCACCAAGCTCGGCCGCTACGTGTATGCGATGGGCTCCAACGAGATGGGCGCGCGCCAGGTGGGCATCAACATCCGCTGGTACAAGCTAGGCGTGTACGTGGTCTCGGGCCTGAGCTGTGCGCTGGGCGCCGTGGTGCTGATGGCCCGCATGGATTCGAGCAGCGGCAAGATGGCGCAGATGTTCGAGCTGGACGCCATTGCCGCGGTGATTTTGGGCGGCACTTCGCTGTTTGGCGGACGCGGCAGCATCTGGGGCAGCCTGCTGGGCGCGGTATTGATCACCATGATCCGCAACGGCATGAACCTGATGGAGATCTCACAGTTCAAGCAGATGATGGCCATCGGCGCAGTGGTCATCATCGCGGTCTGGATCGACGTGCTGCGCCGCCAGCACCTGCTAAAGAAATGAAACTCGGCGGCGGCGCGCTGACCATCCGGGTGCTGGGTGAGGCGCTGATGGACTGCGTGGCACAGCCAGACGGCAGCCTGCGCCCGCTGATGGGCGGCAGCCCGTTCAACCTGGCACGCGCGGCTGCGCTGCGCGGCGCGGCCGTGGCCTACCTGAACCCGCTCTCGACCGACCTGTTTGGCCAGCAGATGCAGGCCCAACTGGCGAGCGACGGCGTGCAACTGCCCGGTGGCCACAGCGCACTGCCCACCTCACTCGCCGTGGTGCAAATCAGTGCCGGCCAACCCAGCTACGGCTTTTACCGCGAAGGCATCGCCGACCGTGACTACTCGGTCGACGGCGTGCTGGCGCTGCTGGCCGCCCAGGCGCCAGGCGTGCTGCACACCGGCTCGCTGCTGCTGGTGCCACCCGAACACGACAAGGTGCTGGCCGTGCTGCGCGGCGCGCGGGCCCTGGGTTGGACCCTGAGCGTGGATGTGAACCTGCGCCCACGGCTGGCGGCAGACCTGGCGGCTTATGTGCGCGCCGTGCACGAGGTGGCTGCCCTGGCCGACTGGCTCAAGGCCAGCGATGAAGACTTGGCCGTACTGGGTTTTGACCGTGTCCAGCGCAACAACGCGGCGCAACTGGCCCGCTACTTCACCGCTCAAGGCGCCAGCCGTGTGGCGCTGACCTTTGGCGCCGATGGCGCTTGGCTGCAGGTGGACGGCCAATGCGCCGAGCAGGCCGCGCCCGCCGTGACGGTGGTCGACACCGTCGGCGCTGGTGACACCTTCTGGGGCAACTGCCTGGCCGACTGGGCCTTGGCGCCCGCCGGCGCTGCCGACCGGGTAGCAAACACCTTGCAACAGGCCATGCGCGCCGCAGCCATCAACTGCACCCGGGCAGGCTGCCAGCCACCGGCGCGGGCAGAAGTTTTGCGCGGCGACTGAGAACCCAAGACAGGCCACAGACGGCGCCCTTTTGTGTTGGCAGCCTGGGTTAGCATTGGCTTACTTATTTTGTATGCGTGCTTCCTCATTCGTACCCGTGAAATTGCTTCGATGGTTGACCATTGCAGCCCTCTGTTGGCTGGCCTCCAGCACACATGCCACGGTGTCAGCAGCGGTGCCGGCCCAATTAGAGAGCCTGGCACTTCGGTCTTATGTGGAAGTGTTTGAGGACACTGGCCGGCAATTGACTTTTCAGCAGGTGGCCAGCCCCAGTTTTGACGCCAGGTTCGAGCCCGTCGCCGGCAGCAGCGACCTGAACTTTGGCTTTACCGGCTCGGCCTACTGGTTGCGTATCCGTCTCAAATCAGCCGCCAACGCCCCACTGGCCAGCCTGCTCGAAATCGCCTACCCCGCGCTGGATCGTGTGGATTTTTATGCCGACTTGAATGGTGCGCCCGTCACGCTCAGTTCAGGTTACACCCTGCCGTTTTCGTCATGGCCCTTTGTGCATCGGCAACTGGTGTTCCCCGTTACGCTGTCCCCCGGGACAGACACCACGGTGTACCTGCGGGTGGTGTCCCGCAGCAGCCTCACAGTACCGGTGACCCTGTGGTCGCCAGGCGCGCTGCACGCCAGCGACCAGCGCACCTACAGCATCCTGTCACTTTACTTCGGCATGCTGCTGGCGCTGGGCACCTACAACCTGCTGCTTTACCTGTCGCTGCGAGATTCGATTTACCTGATCTACGTGGCTTTTCTGGCCAGCCTGGCCATCTCCCAAGCCGGCATTTTGGGGCTGACGGCACAGTTTCTCTGGCCCGACTGGCCACGCGGTGGCGACCTGATCCGACCGGCAGGCTATTGCTTGGTCGGCCTGTTTGGCGCTTTGTTCTCCAGACGCTTGTTGGGCGTGCGCGACTGGGCACCCCGACTGGATCAACTGTTGCGTTATGTGCAGATGGCCTTTTTGCTGGTAGCGGCGGGCGCCCTGATCACGGACTGGCCTTTTTTTACCATCACAGCAACGCTGCTCGGTGCCGCATTTTCCTTCGGCGCGGTCGGCATTGGCTTGCTGGCGGTCAAAAAAAGAGTGCCTGTGGCCGCGCTTTACCTGGGCGGCTCCATGATATTGCTGATCGGCGCCTCCGCCTTCAGTTTGCGCATGATGGGCTGGGTGCCCACCAATTTCTTGACATCCAATGGCATGCGATTGGGTCATTTTTTGAAATGCTTTTGTTGTCACTGTCGATGGCGAGCCGCATCCACGGCCTGCAGCAAAGCGAGGTGACCTTGAAACAACTGGCGCATCACGATCCCCTGACCGGCCTGGCAAACCGCACTCAGCTCACACAGCAACTGCAGCAGGCCGTGGCGCGGAGCCGGCGCGACAGCACGCAGTTCGCGGTGCTGATGCTCGACCTGAATGGTTTTAAGCCGGTCAATGACCGGTACGGCCACGCTGTGGGTGATCTGTTGCTCATAGAAATCGGCCGACGCCTGCTCGCGGGTGTACGCAATACCGACGTCGCAGCGCGCGTGGGCGGTGACGAGTTCATTCTCCTGGTGGAAGCTGTGACCAGCCCGGACCACGCCCGTGCCATTGCCGACAAGTTGGTACTGCAACTTAGCCAGCCTGTCCAGGTAGGTGACCTCACGGTTCGGGTCGGTGCCAGTGTCGGTATCGCCCTTTACCCTCTGCAGTCTGAGGACATTGACCACCTGCTGCAATTGGCAGACGAAGACATGTACCGTGTCAAAGCCATGGCGCGGGAAACGCGGTCAAGCGCTGCCGCGACCGAGCGTTTGGACAGCACTTCAGAAAGCCAAGCATGAAAGTCATCATTGTCGGCGGCGGTATCGGCGGGCTGGCCGCCGCACTCAGCCTGCATGCCGTCGGCATCACGTCTCTGGTGTTTGAACAGAGCAGCCAAATTCGCGAATTGGGGGTGGGCATCAACACCCTGCCGCATGCCATTGAGGTCCTGGCCCAGCTGGGCCTGCTGCCGGCGCTGGACGCTGCCGGCGTGCGCACCGGGGAGCTGATCTACATGAACCGGCAAGGCTCGCGCATCTGGCAAGAAGCCAGAGGCCTGGCCGCCGGCTTTTCGGTGCCGCAGTTCTCGATTCACCGGGGCAAGCTTCAAGGTGTGTTTCGCCAAGCTGTGATTGAGCGGCTGGGCCCAGCAGCTATTTGTACTGGCCACCAATTGGTGGACTTTGAACAAGATTCATCTGGCGTGCGGGCGCGCTTCAAGGCTGGTACCAGCGCCGGGTTGAAGACCGTCAGCGGCGACCTGCTGCTGGGCTGCGACGGCATCCACTCACGCGTTCGAGCCGCGTTTTACCCACAAGAGGGGCCACCCAGCTGGAACGGCATCATGCTGTGGCGTGGCGCCACATGGTGGCCACCTTTTTTAAGCGGGCGATCCATGATCATTGCCGGCGGCATGGGGGCTAAGCTCGTGCTCTACCCCATCTTAACCGACCCTGCACGCCCGGGCGAGGTGCTGATGAACTGGGCTGTCACGTCACGCCAGGGTGAGGCCGGTCCGCCGCCCCACCGAGAAGACTGGAGCCGCCCCGGGCGCCTGGCCGACCTGCTGCCGCTGGTGCAAGACCGGTTCACACTGGCAGAACTGGACCCGGTGGCGCTGATCAAGGCCACCCCTGAGTTCTATGAATACCCCATGTGCGACCGCGAGCCGCTGGCGCGCTGGACTCACGGCCGCGTGACGCTGCTGGGCGACGCCGCTCACCCCATGTACCCAGTGGGCTCCAACGGCGCGAGCCAAGCCGTTCTGGACGCCCAGTGCCTGGCGCAAAGCCTGGCCGCTGAGCCTAGCGATCCACCAGGTGCGTTGGTGCGCTACGAAGCTCAGCGCTTGGCCAAAACGACAGAGATTGTGCTGAGCAACCGCGCTGGCGGGCCAGAGAGGGTCATTGATCTGGTCGAGAGCCGGGCGCCTGATGGCTTCAAAGACATTCATGCCGTGGCCAGCCAGGACGAGCTCACTGCCATTGTGCGTGGCTATGCCCAGAAAGCAGGGTTTGCGGGGCCGGGCAACGTCAGCAAGCCAAGCCACGCACCCACTTGACGATGCCCTCGGCCATCGGTGCCACCGCCGCCGGGTCCATGATGGTCCCTGCGAGCACATGCTGACCTTTGCTCTGGCTGTAGCCTACTGGCACCAGTTGTTTTTGGAGCGAGCCGAACCGGGCAAAGGCTGCCTTGATGCGAGCCGGGCTCACCGTCTGGTCCTGCTCACTGAAGTACATCTGCACCGGTGCTTGAAACCTGGCCAGATCGCTGTCACGCACGGCCTTGACCAAGGCCATCATCGGAAACACCGCGCGGGTCGGGTAGAGGCAGGTCCAGGCCAATGCTTCAGCCTCAGACCCGGGCACCCAGCCTCGGCTCTCGCCCGCCATAGTCAGCACCAACCGGCGGCCCCAGGGCCAGTTCACCAGTTCGCCACGCCAGTCTTTAGGGCCAAAATTGGGCGATAGAAACACATTAGCCGCCACCTGGCTACCCAGGGCGGAGGTGCCCAGCCAGGTCGCCAGCGTGGCGCCAGTGGAGCAACTCATCAGCAGCACCCTTTGTCCCAGCAAATTGCCGATGTGCAAGGCCTCTAAGGTGTCGGCCATCCAGTCCTGCGGCAATGCTTCAGCCATCGCGTCGCCACTGCGACCGTGCCCGGTCAGCCGGGTGTAGAAAACGTGTGCTCCCAGCGCCTGCGCCACCACCTCAGCCAGCGGCGCAGTCTCCATCCGACTGGCGCTAAAACCATGAAGGTACACCACCGCCCAGGGTCGACGCTGCCGGTCGGCACCTTGCCAGACAATGCCTTTGCTTGTGCCGGGGCGCAGGTCAATAAAAGCCGCCTCGTTGGCCTGCAACCAGCCATCCAGCGCGACCAGATCAGCTGGTGGCGGTGCCCGAGGGGTTGGCGCTGTTGAACCGGCCCGTGAACCGGACAGGCTCATGCCTTGCGCGCTTTCCAGCCACCCCACAAGACCAGCAACCCAGGGATAAAGATCATGGCCCAGATGATTTTGTCGAGGTTCGCTTTCACAAACGGGATATTGCCGAAAAAGTAACCCACGGTGATGATGCCGGCCACCCACAAGACCCCGCCAGTCACGTCATAAAAGGTGAATTTTGAGCGGGTCATGCGCGCCACCCCCGCCACAAACGGGGCAAAGGTGCGCACAAAGGGCATGAAGCGCGCCGCCACGATGGTGATGCCACCATAGCGCTCGTAAAACGCATGGGTACGGTCAAACGCTGCCTTGTTGAAGAAGCGCGAGTCTTGCCACTGGAACACCTTGGGACCGAAGTAATGTCCCACGGTGTAATTGCACTGGTTCCCAAGCACCGCGGCCACCACCAGCAAGCCCACCGACAGCGGGTAGCTCATCAGCCCCACCCCGCACATGGCACCCACCACAAACAGCAGCGAATCGCCCGGCAAAAACGGCATCACCACCACACCGGTCTCAACAAAAATAATCAAAAACAGCAAGGCATAGACCCACAGACCATAGTCACGGACAAAGGCCTCCAGGTACTTGTCTACATGGAGGATGAAGTCGAGCAAAAAGGTGATGATTTCCATGGGAATGGATTATCTGCCGGGGCTGGCACCAAGGCTGGCCGCTCAAAGCCCCCGATTCACTGTCTAGGCCGTCAAACGGGCTGCGGGCTGCGAGAAAAAGCCGTGCAACTGGTGGTACACCACCTGGTAGTTGTGGCTTTGCAACCCGCCATGGCCAACGCCACTCAACATGGAAAACTGCTTGTCCATATTGGGAATCTTTTCAAAGAAAGCCGCGACATCGGCGTAGGAGGCAATGCCGTCGAACTCACCGCGCAGGATGAGCGTGGGCACCTGAATGTCCGCTGGGTCCACGCAGGGCAACTTGGAGCACATGTCAACGTAAGTGCCGTTGGGTATGGAGTCATCCAGAGACAACACGGCATCGGCGAACCGGTTGACCGTGTCTTCGTCTGCCAGGCCTTCACGGTCGCGGGTGAATATCCGGCGAATGTCATCACGGCCTACGGGCCGACGAAGGCTGCCCAACCACTGCGGTAGTTTTTTCCTGCGCTCAATCAGGGTCGGGCTGTCGGCTCCGGTCCAGACCATGGCTTCCAAGGCCAGGCGCCCCACCTTCCCAGGATGCGCGGCGGCATACATGGCCGCTTTAAGTGCCCCAGACGAAATGCCGTAGAGGTGCACGCTCACCACACCAGTGGCTTGCTGAATGTAGTCAACTGCGGCGACCATGTCCTCCACACCGTTGGCCAAGTCGGCATTCACCGGTCGGGTCTTGTCAGAGCGGCCATAACCCTCGTTGTCAAGGCTCCAGCAGTCAAAGCCTTTGGAGGCAAACCAATCCATGATGGACGAATCAGCGCGGCCCGGCACATGGAGATCGAAGGTGGGCTGCGAGGCCATGGAGGACCCGTGAATCCACAAGATCACCCCAGCTTGAGGCACGTCCAAACGGCGTTTGCGCCATATGAACAGCCGCACGTCGCCCTTGTGGGTCCAATGCTCTTCACCACCCGCCGACCAACTGCCTGGCGTGCCGCCCTGTATAGATTCCTTCGAACCAAGGGCGACTGCTGTCTGTGACGAAAGGGGTTTATCGCTTGTGGTCATTGGGACAGATTCATATTTTTGGCCAGTTGCAACCATTTGCCAGACTCCTCACGCATGTAGGCGCCCAGTTCTTCCGGCCCCGCAAGCTCAACGTCAAACCCGGCATTGGCCAATGTCTTGACCGTATCAGGCTCTTGCATGATTCTTTGCAACTCAGCATTGAGACGCGCAACCACCTGAGGCGGCGTGCCTTTTGGCGCCACCAAGGCGAGCCACGCCGTTGCCGCAAAGTCGGGCACGCCAGCCTCTACCATGGTCGGTATGCCGGGTAGCTCGGCAGAGCGTTGCGTGGTGGTGACCGCCAAAGCGCGCATTTTGCCGGCCCTCACGTGAGGGATAGCATTCGACAAAGCCATGAAGCTCATCTGCACCTGTCCGCCGATCAGGTCGGTGGTGGCAGGTGCACTGCCCTTGTAGGGAATGTGCTTGACATCGGTGGCGGTCGCGTTCAAAAACATCTGGCTGACCAGGTGCTGGTTGCCGCCATTGCCTGAGGAACCAAAATTTAAACGCCCAGGCTGAGACTTGGCCAGGGCGACGAACTCTCGCACGTTCGCGGCGGGGAGTGCCGGATGCACCACCATCACAAAGCCACTGCCCACAAGACGGGTGACCGGCGTGAAGCTGGTCAGTGCGTCGTAGCTCAGGTCTTTGTAGAGCGCGGGCGCAAACAGGTGCGAGGTCGACATGATCATCAAGGTGTGACCGTCGGGCTTGGCCATGGCCGCCTGAGCGGCGCCCAGGGTCGAGCCCGCGCCGGGGCGGTTGTCCACCACCACAGGCTGTTTCAGCGCAATTGCCAGCTTGTCGGTGAAGGCCCGCGCCAATACATCGGTGGCGCCACCCGCTGCGAACGGAAGAATGATCTTGATGGTTTGAGAGGGCCAGGCACCACTCTGCGCAAGAGCCAAGCCACCGGTAGCCGACGCAGCGCCAATCAGCACCGCCTTCAGCGCCCATCTTTTGTAGGTATCAATCATTGATGCAAACCCCTTACAGATAAAAAACCGAGAAAGTGACAAACAGTATGGCATCGGACGGGGCATTTTGCGATGGAAAACCCTAGCCCATCTGCAGCCAACACGCTGTCAGACGCCATCAGGCACTGGCGGTAAGGCAGCCGCGGCCTCCAGCGCGCGGATGGCCAGCACCACCGCCGCATTAAACGGCACGGCCAGGCCCAGGGCTGCGGCACGCGACACCAGGGCCTCGTTCAGGGCGCCAATCTCGGTGGGCTTGCCGGCCCGGAGGTGCTGCAGCATTGAGGGCTGGTTCATCCGCTCCCGGCAATGCTGCAAGATTTCGCTGCGGGCGTCATGCTCTGGCAACACAATCCCAAGGGCATCGACCACCTGCAAAATTTCATCTATCACGTGCTCCATCAGCGCCCGCGCCGGTGGCGTTTGCATGATCTGCGCCGGCCGCAGGCCGGTCAGGGCGCTGATGGGGTTGATGGCACAGTTGTGCACAAACTTGCTCCAGATCGATGCCTCCACCCTGTCAGTGAGTTCCACCGCCATACCCTGGGCGCGAAACCTGTCAGCCACATCCTGCAGCCTTGGCGACATCGTGCCCGTGGCCTCGCCCATGGTGGTCAGGCCCAGGTGCGTGTGCCAGGAGCGTGCGGGCCCCTCCCCCGTGCCGCTGTTGTAGGTGATGCCCGCCATCACCCGCTGCGGACCCAGCGTTTCAACCAGGGCCTCCAGGTTGCCAATGCCGTTTTGCAGCGACAGGGCAAAACCGTCTGGCTTGAGGCAGGCCTTGGCAATGGCTGCGGCAGCCGGCGTGGCTGCGGCGTCTACCAGCACCAAGGCCATGTCGGCCAGGCCAAGTTGGGCTGGGTCGTTAGTGGCACGGACCGGCACAGTTTGTTCACCCAACACGCCGCGCACCCGGATACCGTGCTGCTGCAGGGCTGCCACCACATCGGCATTACGGTCCAGGCAGACCAGCTCGGCACCGCCACGCGCCAGTGCCGCACCAAAAATGCAGCCCATGGCACCGGTGCCAATCAGGGCGACTTTCATGGCTTGGGCGCTGCCGGCGTGGTATCAACCGCCAGAAAAGACGGCAGCCTGGCGCCATCGCGCACCGCCGCATCGGCCCGGGCTTCTGCCGCCCGGATCTGCGGCAGACGAGCCAGCACTGCGGCAAGGCGCGCCTGCGGCACCACCACCACGCCGTCCAGATCGGCCACCACAATGTCGCCCGAGGCCACCGGGTGCCCAGCCAACGCAATGGCAAAGCCAATGGTGCCGGGCCGGTGGCGCTGGGGCGAGTTGGGTGTGACGCCGACCGCCCAGGCTGGCAGACCCACGGTACGCAAACCCACCAGATCCCGCACACAGCCGTCGGTCACAAAACCCACGGCGCCGCAGTTTTTAGCCATGCCCAGCACCAGGTCACCGGTGATGGCGCAGCCGGTAAAGCCGCCCGTGGTGGCCATCAGCACATCGCCGGGCTGCACATCCTGCAAGGCATGCACCAGTGCCAGGTTGTCGCCGGGCCCAGCATCCACCGTCAAGGCCACGCCGCAAAAGGCGTACTGTTCGGCAATGGCCGGCCTTAGCCGATAGTCCAGCGCGCCGCTGCCGCCCATGGCGTCCACAATGAAACCGGTGGGTGTGCCGCGCAGGGCTTCTACTTGGTCGGGCGCAGGGCGGGTGAAGGTTTGGCGCTGGATCAGTGGGGGGACATCAATCATGTCGGGCCTTTTCACAATGGTTGCTGGGCGGGATTTCAGCACTCCGAGACCGAGCACATCGTCCAGACCCGTCATTGTGATCGACGCAGGATCAACCTGCAAACCCAAGCGACTCAGGGCGGCATACCTTTGAACGGCTAAGTTGCAGCGCTGCTGGCTTTAGCCTGCATCGCGGCGTCGAGCTGCTCAACAGCCAGATCAAAGTCGAAACCCGTAATGGCGTCGCTGATGGCCTGCGCATGCTTGGGAAAAGCACTGTGCAGCATTGCAGCGTGCTCGCCCAGTAGGTCCTCGGCACCGGAGTCCATGTCGGCGCATAGCGCGCGCAGCTGTACCGTCACCCGCTCCAGCGCGGCTTCATCCACAGCGGCTGATGCTTGCACGGTCGATTCAGCTGGTAGCTAGGCCACAATGGCTGCGACCAGCGGCTCCAGCGTGCTGCGGAGCTGGGCCGCCAGGGCGTCTAGCGTCTCTAGTGGCTGGCGCTCCTTGATAGCTTCTTCCAGCTCTCCAGCCCGGCTCTGCACGCCGGCTGCACCAATGTTGCCGCACACGCCTTTGGTGGTGTGCACGGTGCGCAAGGCGGTGTCCCAGTCTCCAGCATCAAGGGACTGCAGGGCCTTGTCCACAGCGGCCTGTTGCCCAGCAACAAACTTGCGCAGCATGTTCAGGTACATCGGTTTTTTGCCCAGCACGCGGCGCAAGCCCAGCTCCACGTCCAAGCCGGTAACGCCTGTCGGTACAGTTGGCTCAGCACCGGCCTGACTGCCCCCCAGCACAGCCAGCTCGCCGGGTTTAGCGGACGCTTTGTCATCAACCGGCGCCCGGTAGCGCACCCAGCGCAGCATGCAGGCAAACAGGTCACGCGGCTCGATGGGTTTGGCCACGTGGTCGTTCATGCCAGCGGCGCGGCAGGCTTCACGGTCTGACTGCATGGCATTGGCGGTCATGGCGATGATGGGCAACTCGTCAAACTGTGGCATGGCACGCAGGGCCCGGGTGGCGGTCACGCCATCCATCACCGGCATTTGCATGTCCATCAGCACCAAATCAAATTGCCCGGCCAGCACCTTATCCACCGCCACCTGGCCGTTCTCGGCCACATCCACCACCAGCCCGGCGCCGCGCAGCAGCTCGGTTCCCACCTCCTGGTTCAGGTCGTTGTCGTCCACCAACAGCACCTTGGCGCCACGGATGGCGGCGAGCGTCACTTCGGATTTCTCCATTGGTGCCTCCCGAACGCTGAACTGCGCGGTGCTGAAAATTCGGGTCACCGAGTCGAACAGCACCGAACCATTGACTGGCTTGACCAGCACGTTGCCGATACCCATTTGCTCAGCGCTGCGCATCACCTCCTCGCGCCCATACGCCGTCACAAGGACCAGCTTGGGCGAGACGTTGTAAGGACGCGCGCGCACCCTCTCGGCAAGTTCAATGCCGTTCATGCCGGGCATTTGCCAGTCCGTGAAAATCACGTCATAGGGCCGCCCCTGGGAGACGGCACAGTCCAGTAAGTCAAGCGCCTGCGTACCTGATTCGGCCGCGTCGACATCAAAGGTCAGGTCTTCCAGCAAGCGGCCCAGCACAAGCCGCGCGGCCTCGTTGTCGTCTACCACCAGGACGCGGCGCCCGCGCCGGTCCCCGCGCAACAACTGCGGCAAAGCCAGCCGCATGGAATCCACCGCCCCCATTTGCCAGACCCAGGTGTCGACCAGCACCTATGAGCTGCTCAAAGACGCGTTTACCCTGCAAGAAAACGGTTTGCAGGAGTGCAAGGAGCTGGGGCAGATCAAGGCTTACCTCTTGGGCGGCAGGCTGAACACCAGCGACTGAACTTGTCTATGACGAACTAGGCTGTTGGCGCGCCCTCGCATGAGTGACTGTCGCGCGGCCGTGCAGCGGGTTAGAATGTATCTACAACGATGAATATCAATTTTAACTATGATGAATCTACAAATTGCCAAATGGGGTAACAGCCTTGCGGTTCGCATTCCGGCAGACTATGTGCGAAAAATTGGCATGAAGGAGGGTGATCATCTGGTGGCGCAGGTGGGCGCTGATGGCGCTTTGAATCTCAGACTGCCAGCACGGTGGAGCCGCCACGCCTTCGCTGAGGAACTGACACGCGACGCCAATGCGCTGCCCATGGGGCCCTCCGTGATGGCGCAACTGCGACAAGAAGCGCGCTACTGATGTTGTACGTCGATACCAGCGTCTTGGTGGCGCTGTGTACCAACGAAGCCAAGACGGCCGACGTCGTCAATTGGTACGCAGCATGCACCGACGAATTGGCATCCGCCGCCTGGTGTGTCACAGAATTTGCGAGTGCTTTGGGCATCAAGCAACGCACAGGCCAGTTGACCGAATCGCAAGCACAAGCGGCTTGGGTCAAGTTTGAGCGCATGTGCGCCAATGACCTGCAGTTGCTGCCCGTGGAGGCGATCACATTTCACAAAGCTGCCATGCTGACCATGAATGTGGCCGAAGGCTTGCGGGCTGGTGATGCCTTGCATCTTGCATGTGCCATGCAAGCAAAAGCTACCGGCATGGTGACTTTGGATGCCGTACTGGCCAAGAATGCCAAGCGGCACAAGTTGAAACTGGTGGCAGTTGGCTGGTCATGACTTACCTGCTGCAGGGCCGGAACAGCTAGCGCAATAGCGTTGGCAGCATTTTCCGCACATCGCCGTGCAGCGATGTCAGCGTGCTTTCAAACGGGAGGTGTGGCATTTCATCTTGGACAAGCCTTGCGACGGCACGCGCTTGGTCAAGATCACGTGTTTTTTTGATGGGTTCGCGCGTGAGCAGGCCAGATAACCACGCTTTGTGTAAGGCAAAAGCCCGCGGATCCGGCACGCGCATGGGCACTGGCCAGCCATCCTCGTCGACGGCGACAGCGTCGAGTTTGGGCGAGTTCAACAGCGATTGCAGGCCGGGCACTTCAGTGGCCACCAGATCCGATTCGGCAAACGTGATGTTTTCCGCGACAGACATGCCACGAGGTGCGATCACGAGATCCACCATGAACTGGCCGGCATTGGCGGCGCGGTAGCCGTTTTCGCGAACACATTCAAACGTCTTGTCGGCTTTTTTGAGTAAACCCAGCAGGCCATTGCCGTCTAGCTTTTCCGACACCACCGTCATCCGTTGACGGGTGTCAAAGAGCAAATCAACATCACCAGAGGCAAGTAATTCCAGCAGAAAATGCGCGCCTGCTGCAGCCTCGTAGCCGTACAAGGCCTGAGTACCAATCACCGTAAAACTGTCATAAAGGCCGGCTTCATCAAGTTCACGCAGCACACGAGCCACGACGCGTGGTACCCGATTCAGCCTTAAGGCCTTGTTGAGCCTTGCCTGCTCTTCAATTTTTTCCCTGATCAGGTGCAGACGCTCCTTTGCCGCACCACGTCCGGCCGTAAAGGCCGCCAAAAGGTCCTCGGTTTGGGCTGATCGAGGCCCAAGGGAAGTGCCGTTCCCGCGCCGGTCCCGGTCTCTGAACAGGTATTCAGTATTTCGCACTGTCTTCCAACGCATGGCGTAGGTGTAGGACGCCGCATGCGCCAGAGCAGTCCGGTAGTTGTCAAAAAGTTGACCGGTGTTGACCTGGTGCAGTCGTTGCTGATTTGACAAAAGCTTCATGACGTTTCCGGCAATTTATTTATTCTATATATTTTGCCGGAAACATGGCCAAGTCGTAACGGCAGTTTCCGGCAAAAATTAGATTAGTTTCATTTCGCCGGAAATATCCTGATCTACCTGATCAAGAACAAACCGCCCAGCGTCACGCAGCGCATCAATGCATGGGGGCGGACTTCCGAAAGTGGCGTGAACTGTCGAACTCGGGACTCCGCGATATCAGCTTCACGGCAAGGAATGAGCGTAAGAGTGACCAGTCAAACAAGCTATTCAAAAAGAAATGCAGAGCTACAAAAAAACAGTTGCTTTATCGTGTCACAGAATTTGCTAGTGCTTTGGGCATCAAGCAACGCACAGGCCAGTTGACCGAATCGCAAGCATAAGCGGCAGGCATGGTGACTTTGGATGCCGTACTTGCCAAGAACGCCAAGCGGCACAAGCTGAAGCCGGTGAAAGGTTAGGGCCTGCCGAGCGATATACTTGACCATCTAAATAGTCAAGTTGAAAGAGAACGCCACCATGCAAGTCAGCGTAGCGGATATCAAAGCCAGGTTCACAGCCATCGCCCGGCAGGCTGATGCAGGTCAAGAGGTGATCATTACCAACCGGGGTAGGCCTGCTTATCGGCTGCTGCCCATCGTCCCAGCGCCGCAGCGCTCTGCGTTCCCTGACACCACGGCGCTGGCCATGCAGTCAAAGCCCAGTCAGACCTTGGTCAACGGCAGCTTTGTGGCAGACTGGCGTGCGCAAAATGAGCGGTTTTAATCTGCCGTGCCAAATAACGTCTATGTAGACACCAGCCTGTTACTGGCGGCCTTCAGCAATGAGCCTGGCCAGCCCATCGCACTGGCACTGCTGCAAGAACCGCAATGGACGCAGGTTTGCGTCAGCGACTGGACTCTGGCCGAGTTTGCCTGCGCTCTGCACGCCAAAGTTCTGCGGGGCGAGACGCCCGCTGACGTGGCACACGCGATTAACCAAACCATCAGACGCTTGCTTGAAGTAGGCGCCTTGCAGCGTCTGCCCATGCTGCGTGAAGACTACAGCGCCGTGCAGCGGGTGGTACCTGGCATCAGTTGCCTGGTGCGTGGTGCAGATGCCCTGCATTTAGCGGTAGCCGCCCGAAGCGGCATGACCCACTTCGCCAGCCTGGACAAAACCCAGCGACTGGCGGCAGCGCAATGGCTCAGAGATATCCCATGTGTGCCAGAGTTGTAGCCTAATGACACGCGCTCGCCCTGAGCGATAACCCCGATCCCTGGTGGACCTCAGGTGGATCTGCCCAACAGTTTTTCAGGCCGCTTCATATAATACACACATAAACGTGTGTACTTAAGGATTTGCCATGCCAACAGCCATCAGTCGTGTCTTCATGAACGGCAACAGCCAAGCCGTGCGGATTCCCCAGGAATTTCGGCTTAGTAGCAGCAGGGTGCAAATTTTTCTTAATGCCGACGGCGATCTGGTGTTGCACCCCATTGCCACGGATCGGGGTGCCGCCCTGCTCGACGCGCTCAACGCCTTCGATGATGAATTTGTCGCCCTGGTCGAAGCTGAGCAAACCGAACAATCGACCATGCAGGACCGGGAGCCGCTGTGACGTACATGCTCGACACCAATATCCTGATCTACCTGATTAAGAACAAGCCGCCTAGCGTCGCGCAGCGCATCAATGCGCTTGAGAGCCAAGTTGAGCTGTGCATGTCATTCATTACTTTTGCCGAGTTGCTCAAAGGCGCCGAGCGCAGCACCCGTCAACCAGATGTGATTCGCCAACTGGATGCACTGACACGTGTGATCCCCGTGCGCTACGCGGTCGACCGCGAGTTGTGTGTGCACTACGCCAAACAGTTCACCCAGTTGCGCGCTGCGGGGACACCCATAGGCGCCAACGACCTCTGGATCGCCTGCCACGCTCTCGCCCTAGACGCTACCCTTGTCACGAACAACACCAGCGAGTTCAAGCGCGTCACTGGCCTCCAACTGGAGAATTGGGCAAGCTAGGGGCGCAAGTGGTCAGGGGGCCATGTCAATACTGCAAAAACGCTGCCGGTGAAAGTCCAGGTAAGGGCCATGCTGAGCTGAAATCCACCTCAAGGACATACTTTCGGTGATGCCTAATTTTTGCCTGTCGCCTGGGGGGATAGATTTAGACACCATCAATTCGCCGGCCTCTGAAAAGCTGACCAGGAAGCTGTCGAACAGCACATCCAAGTTAGCGCTCAACAGAAAGCCATTGAACACGTCAAGCCGCTCCGCGTCTGACGCGCATTCAGCCCAGGGCTTGGCATGGCTGGCGCGCAGGGCTTGCGGTAATGCCAGGCCGGTCACCGCGCAGGCTCCGCCCCAGTAATCCAACATGGCCTGCCGGTAGGCCTGCTGCCCCACCCTGTGGCGCACCATGCGTTGGACTTCAGTGGTCTGGGCGGCAGCTGCGGGCATGGCGGCAAGCGCTTGCCCCAACTGCGCCTCAAAAGCCACCACCGCCTGGTTGGGCAATGCTTGCGACAGCGCGGCGGCACGACGCAGCCAACGGGCCAATGCTGCCTCCGTCGCCAGGGCGAAACCTTGCGCCGGCACGCCGGCCACGGGAAAGGCCCTTGCAAGCTCTTGCGCCAACGTGGCTGAGCCCGATCGAATCGCACCCCAGAATCCATCCTCCGATACCGTCACGGTCACTTTCGCGGGATGTCTGGCCGAGCCCAAATCCACTTCCAAACCACCACTGGGCAACACGTTTTCGAAGCCATTGTCATGGCCCGCTTTTTCAATGAGGGCGCGTTGCAGGGGGTTCATGGCAGGGTCAAAAGATGGCGGGTATCGGGTGCTCTATCGGATGAAACACCCATAAACCACCCGTAAACCACCCGAAAAAACGGCAGATTCATCCGATTTCATCCGATCCGATGCGCCGCCCAATCCAGCCGGTTCCACTCAATGCGCCGTCTGCTCCAGTGCTCACCAATAGCTTGGGTGAAATCCGGTTGTACCAGCTTAGCGCGCGCTTCGCACCATTCGGCCGACTCCCGGCGGATCACAATACCCTCCAGCGCGCCCTGCCGAAACTGACTGTGCTGGCCCATCAGCGCATCCTTGAGTTGGGGTAGGGTAAAGCGCCCCTCCAGCAACCGGGGCACCGTGACCAAGCAAAGCGTGGCCGCCAGCGCATTGCGCCGAGGCGCGCTCCAAAAGCGCCCTTGGCTGTGGTCATACACATCAAACAGCAAAAACCAGTCGGGCAAACGGTCGTAACCCAGTGAGTGCCGCGCGGCGCACCACTCGCCAAACAACATCAAACCGGCGGGGTCATTTGCTACCAGCGCCGCACGCAGCTTTTCACCATGCAGAAGCAGCCAATCAGGCAGGCGCGCAAACTGTCCCGCATAAGGCGCATGCAAATATTGGCCCCGGTTTTGCACTCGCAACTCCCCCTCGGGCGATAAGGAAAACCCCACATTCGCCCCATCCAACTTCTCCTCCACGACCACGTTGCCACGTAGCAACTCGGCGGCTTCCTTCGGGGACAATACTTTGTCGTCGCGTGGCGAACATTGGGTTAGCCAGGCAATGTGGGGCGTGTGGGGAAAGCGAAAGAAGGCAGTCATTCAGCTCGTAAAGTCAACGCGACTTCTTTTCAGCGAATTTAGCGCGCGACCATGGTTCGATGATCGGCTCAAGCGCCACGCCATGCCGCACAAGATGATCTTCCCATTCGTGCCAATCTGTGTCTCCGGCAAAGGCAATTGGCGCCACGCCGTATGTGCTTGCGGCCTCCAGTGCAGCTGCCACCATTTTTCTGTCCGCCAGATCGTGAATCACCGGCACCAGGCTGGAGGGCAATACGCCATGCCCATCCGCGTCGTATTGCACAGTCACATCATCGGTTGCGGCTGTGCTCCATTTGTGCATCACCACCTGGATTCCAAAGTCATTGAAGCCCAGCTTGTTGGTGTACTCCTCATAAATTTTGTTGTCGGTATCCAGGACCATCCTTGCTTCCGAACTCCGAAACCGATCCAACCAGGCCCACACCTGAAGACGCAACCCAGGGTCCGCTGGCGTGGCGTCAATATCCTTGGGCTGTTGTGGATCGGCAGCACTCGCAGCAATCAACACATTGGTATCCACCACATAGCGGGGCTTCACGCCTGGCTCGCTTTCTTGCGTTCGAACATCATTCGGGCTTGTTCACGCGTCTCCCCCATGGCGTCGCCAAAGAAGTGATCAGGCCAGTTGGTCAATCGCCCATATTCATCGAGATTGAGCGAGCGCAACTGAGCGCCACTCTTACCCTTTTCAACAAAGTACATCGCGCAATCACTCACCTTGGTTTTTTCCTTCGCAACCAAGGTCTGCATACGGCGAAACAAGTGCTCGGAATGGGTTTCCACGATGAACTGCACATTGCGCTTTTTGCTCACCTCAACAAACAATTCAGCCAATATAGACTGCGCGAGAGGATGCAGATGAATCTCCGGCTCTTCCAGCAGAATGGTGCTGCCAGCGGGTGCGGAGAAGGCCACCGTCAACACGGGCAAGACTTGCGATACGCCAATCCCCACATCACGCAGGTTTGCAATCACACCATCCCGGTGAATCACCACCTCGTATCGGGTAGATCGACCGATCTGCCGGACTTCCAGTTTCTCTGCCACTTTCATACGCTTGAGCCAGTAGGACACGCTGTCAGCGATCTCACTTTTGTCTTCCCCTCGCAACAAGGTGCTTGCCAAAAGTACATCGACCGCCTTATGCCCATCCACCCCCACCTCGCCAGGCTTGGACTTATTCCAAACGTAATCGCGCTCTGGCTTACGACGCAAAGGCCCCAGGTAAACAATACTTTCCAACTCGCGCCGCACGGCTAAGCTCATGTCTTCCACAAGTGCCCCATCGGTCCCCAAAGCGGCCAAGGCCTTTGCTGACAATGCTATAGATCGCTCCGGGGCCAATTCACGGCTCTTCATGCGGACCTGCGACTCAGCATTCACGGTCAATGAGTAAGCGCCCTTGTCCCGCCGAACCACGGTGATTTGCCTGTCGTCGGCCTGCCAAAGGCGCATGGACTGCACCTCCACCGCCCCCGACGATGTTTGACCGTAACTGCATTGAAAACTAACCGCAGTTACTTCCCCCTTTTTTTCTGGCCGCTTAAAGTCGAACCGAATTTGAAACTGCCTAGGCGACGCCCCTTGCGTCAGAACATTGTCAAAGTCGCCAAAATTAAAAAAATCGTGCAGCTCGTCACCGCCTAGGTTCAGATGAATCGTGCGATCCGGCGACTGCACCGTTTGCCGCAACAACAGCAGACTTTGAATCAAGGTGGACTTGCCGGATGAGTTGGTGCCCAGCAGCATGGTGACCGGCTTGAGGGCAACCAAGCCCGTGTCCGTCCAGGCCTTGAAATTTTTAAGATGCAAATGAGTCAACATATCGATCCCTTATCAGTTGGCATTGTCCATTGCATCCCACGCATCCAGCACCAGCCGCCGTGTTCGGTACTCGCCGAAATCACGAATCTCGCCGTTTTTGAGCACACGGAAGGTCTCGCTGGGGTAATCGGCGCCCATCACGTCCGCGGGGTCGAGGATGTAGCTCAGTTCGTCGCGGGTCAGCCCGTAAAGGAGGGCGTAGCAGGCGTCAAGCTCGGCGGGCAGGAGGCTATCGCTATCGCTTTGCCGATTGTCGGAGACCTGCACCACCCATTCGCGGTTGCGGGCACGCATCAGGTTGCCGGGGCGGAAATCGTGGGTAGCTGTCGTCATTGGAACGAGGCGTAGGTGAGTTGCCGATGGTGCTTGATGGAAAGCAAAACGACTTCACTGTCTGAATGCGCGTAAAGCACAAGGTACGGTCCGATCACGAATTCACGCAGGTAGGGCAAGTTGGCGGACTGAGCCAGCTGCTGCACCCCTGCCAAACGCAGGCTGGCCTGCGCCGATTTCGGCTTCAGGAAACGCGCCGGCCGGCTGCTGGCTGGAGACCAAGCCAACATCGTTTTCATATCGCGCAAATCGCGTTTGAGCTGAGCCAGCCGAGCCGGTGCAGTGGCGGCATCTTGCTCTACCATGAACGCATGCACTGCCAGCAGGCAATCGGCGAAGTGAGGGGCGGCGCCGACCTGGGCACTGACTCGCCTTTCATCGGACCGCAGCATCAGTCTTCGAGCAGCTTGTCGAGCTCGGCCGAAGACGCGCGTTGGCCAGCGATCACTTGGCCAAGCGCTATCTCAGCCTCAGTCAGCAGAACTAGGCCGGCATGTTCCTGCTCCAGAGCGTGGTAGTAATCGAGCTTTTTAGCATCCACCAGGGCCACGTAACTGGAGCCGTTTTTGGTTAATACCTTCTCGGCACCGCTGCCCACCACGTCTTCGGCCAATTCGGTGAGACGTGCACGCGCCTCGCTGATCGGAATGATGTCACTGGTGCGCAAAGTCATACTGCAATCCTTAACATATTTGTTACCGTTTATTGTATTCCTTGAAGACCATTTTCAGGTCACGCTACGGAAAACCTTTGGGTACTGGTGAAACTGGGCTGCCCATTTGGAGGGGAAAGACATGTCAATCACCGTGAAGCCTTTGTCCATCCACGACGCACCCGGGCCCGCCTAGAATCCCCCGGTGCCCGTCGAATCCGCAACTCCCCTCCCCGCCCGCCGCCCGATACAGCCCCTGCCGGATGAGCTGATCAGCCAGATTGCCGCGGGCGAGGTGGTGGAGCGGCCAGCCTCGGTGGTGCGGGAGCTGGTGGACAACGCGCTTGATGCTGGCGCCAGCCAGGTCACGCTGCGGCTGCTGGCCGGCGGCGTACGGCTGATTGCGGTGGAGGATGACGGCTGCGGCATCCTGCGTGAAGAGCTGCCGCTGGCGTTCTGCCGCCACGCCACCAGCAAGATTGCCAGCCTGCTGGACCTGGAGTCTGTGGCCACCATGGGGTTTCGGGGCGAAGCCCTTGCCGCTATCAACTCCATAGCAGACTGTTCAATCCTATCAAGGGCTGAGGGCCAAAATCATGCCTATGTTTTGGAGGGCCGCAGCGGCGAGTTGCGACCGGTGGCGCGCAGCACTGGCACCACGGTAGAGGTGAAAGAGCTGTTTTTCAGCACGCCAGCGCGGCGCAAGTTTCTCAAGACCGACGCCACCGAGCTGGCCCACTGCGTAGAGGCGGTGCGCCGCCATGCGCTGGCGCGGCCAGACGTAGGCTTTGCCGTCTGGCACGAGGGCAAGCTGGTGGCGCAGTGGCGCCGCTGCCAGGGCCCGGATGCGTTGGCCCAGCGTCTGGCCGACGTGCTGGGCGAAGACTTTGTGCAGCGTGCGGTAGCGGTCAACTACCGCAGCAGCGCCAGCGGCCCAGCCTACGCACCGCTGATCCAGGTGGCGGGCTTTGCCGGCATACCCGATGCCGCGCGTGCCCGTGCCGACCAGCAGTATGTGTATGTGAATGGCCGTTTTGTGCGCGACCGGGTGCTGGCCCATGCGGCCCGCAGTGCCTATGAAGACGTGCTGCACGGCCAGCGCCAACCGGTGTATGCGCTCTACCTGCAGGTGGCGCCGGAGCGTCTGGATGTGAATGTGCACCCGACCAAGATCGAGGTGCGCTTTCGCGACGGCCGTGAAGTGCACCAGGCGCTGCGCCACGCCCTTGAGGACGCGCTGGCAGCGCCGCGTGCGGCAGCGGCGGCCCTGGCGGCTGGCCTGCACGGCACGCTGCCCGGCACACTACCAGCAGCCGGTGCCTACGCTGACAACGCATTGCCTCTGGCGCAGCAAGCTGCCGCCGTGCCGATGTATGCCAACCAGTACAAGATGCCCTTTGAGGCTACGGTCGGCCACCGAGTGAGCGATCTGGGGGCCCTGTGGCAGCGCAGCGAACCCGCTGTGCAATATCCATCGACAGCTACGCCGGCCTATGCAGAGATGCCGACCGCAAGCGCCCTGCCCCCGGGCGACTGGCCACTGGGCCGGGCGCTGGCGCAGTTGCAGGGCGTCTACATACTGGCCGAAAACACCCAGGGCCTGGTGATTGTGGACATGCATGCGGCCCACGAGCGTATTGTTTATGAGCGCCTCAAGAGCCAATGGCAGCAGCGCGCGGCTGACGCAGGTGCCAACTGCGCCAGCCCGGCGGCGCTGGCCAGCCAGCCGCTGCTGATCCCCGCCACCTTTGCCGCCACGCCCTCCGAAGTGGCAACCGCCCAGGCCCACGCCGACACGCTGGCGCTGCTGGGGCTGGACATCACCCCCCTGTCAGAGCGCACGCTGGCGGTGCGAGCCGTGCCGGCCAGCCTGGCGCAGGGCGACGTCACCGCACTGGCACGCAGCGTGCTGGCCGAGCTGACCCAGGTGGACGCCAGCACCGTGCTGGCGCGCGCGCAAGACGAACTGCTGGCCAGCATGGCCTGCCACGGCGCGGTGCGCGCCAACCGGCGCTTGACCTTGGACGAGATGAACGCCCTGCTGCGCCAGATGGAGACCACCGACCGCGCCGACCAATGTAACCACGGCCGCCCCACCTGGCGCCAGCTGCGCCTGGGCGAGCTCGATGCCCTGTTTATGCGCGGCCGCTAAGGCCTGTTGCCATGACACCCAGCACCGCCGTTGGCACGGCCAACACCACCCTGGCTGCCCGAGTGCGGCAAGAGGCGGGCACCCTGTGGCAGCTGGCCTGGCCGATCCTGATCGGGCAGTTGGCCACCGTGGGTTTGTCGGTGGTGGCGGTGATGATGGCTGGCCACGCCTCGGCGCAAGACCTGGCCGGGGTGTCGCTGGGCGCGTCAATCTTTCACATCACCACCACCACAGTGATTGGGGTGATGATGGCCATCAATCCGATCGTGGCCCACATGGTGGGCGCCCGCGACCATGCCCTGGTGCCGCATGCGGTGCGTCAGGCCCTGTGGAAGGCGCTGGCGGTGGGCCTGGTGGCGGTCGCACTGATGAATTTGGCGGCGCTGGTTTTTGACCACTTGGCGCTGGAGCCCAGCGTGCGGGCGCTGGCCCAGGGCTTTGTGCGCATCACCAGCCTGGGGCTGCCGGCCTATGCCGGCTACCGGGTGCTCTACGGCTACAGCGCCAGCCTGAACCAGACCAAGCCGATGATGGTGATTGCGGTCACAGCCCTGCTGCTTAACGGCCTGCTCAGCGCACTGCTGGTCTATGGCCTGTTTGGGCTGCCGCGCCTGGGCGGCCTGGGCTGCGCCTGGGCCACCACCGCCGCCATGTGGTTCAACTTGTTGGCCATGGTGTGGTGGACGCGGCGCAGCCCGGCCTACCGCAGCACTTGGCCACTCAGCCACTTCGAGCCGCCGCATTGGCCCACACTGGCCGCCCAGCTGCGCCTGGGCCTGCCCATTGGCGTGACCTATTTTGCCGAGACCAGTGCCTTTGGCCTGATTGCCCTGCTGGTGGCCCGCTTTGGCACCAATGAGGTGGCGGCGCATCAGATCGCGCTCAACTTTGCCTCATTCAGCTTCATGCTGCCGATGAGTGTCGGGGTGGCGATATTGACCCGGGTGGGGCAGTCCATGGGCGCTGGCGACGCGCGCGCTGCCCGCTTTCGGGCTTGGGTGGGCATTGGCGTGGCATTGGCCTTTGCCAGTGCATCGGCCCTGTTCATGGCGCTGTTGAGCCAACAGATTGCCACCGCCTATACCAGCGACCGCGCCGTGGCGGCGCTGGCGGCTCAACTGCTGCTGCTGGCCGCACTGTTCCAGCTGACCGACGCCTCCCAGGTGGCCACAAGTTGTGCCATTCGCGGCTACAAGGTGACGCGCGCGCCCATGGTGATCCATATGCTGGCATTTTGGGGTTTGTCACTGCCGCTGGGCTGCGTTTTAGGTCTGGCGCCAAGCTGGCTGCCGTTCGGGCCGACAGAGCCCATGGGGGCGCACGGTTTCTGGATTGCGCTGGTGGTGGCGCTGACGGTGGCCGCTCTGGGCCTGACAGCCCTGCTACACCGTGTGGCCAGCAACCATCTGATACGCTCAAACCATGCCCGCCCAGCCATTGCCGATTAGCTCGGCCACCGCCACAACCGCGACCACCCGCACCGCCATGCCAGCGCAGCGGGTCGTGCTCTTGCTGGCCTTGCTGATTGGCCTGCAGCCCCTCAGCACCGACCTGTACCTGCCAGCCCTACCGGCGCTGACCACCGGTTTTGGCGCCAGCATGACGCAGGCCCAGCTGACCCTGACCGCGCTGGTTTTGGCCTTGGGTATTTCACAGCTGTTCTGGGGCCCGGTATCCGACCGCTTTGGCCGCCGCCCGGTCTTGCTGGTCGGCATGGTGGCTTATGCGTTGGCCTCGGTCGCCTGTGCCATGGCGCCCAGCATGGACCTGCTGATTTTTTGGCGTGCCGTGCAAGGCGCTGCCATGGGCGCCGGGGTGGTCTGTGGCCGCGCCGTGGTGCGAGATTTGTATGAGCCGACAGAGGGCGCGCGGGTGATGTCCAAGGCCATGAGCGGCTTGGCCGTGATTGCCTGCGCCAGCCCGCCGCTGGGCGGTCTGCTGTCTGACCTGTTTGGCTGGCGGGTGGCGCTGACCACGCTGGCCCTGTACAGCCTGGTCACACTGGCGCTGCTGCTGTGGGGCTATGAGGAGACCGTTCCGCAAAAAAACCCGCAGGCGCTGGCACCGGGCAAGCTGCTGGCCAACTGGCTGATGGTGCTGCGTCACCCCACGTTTCAGGCATTTTCGGCGCTAACCACCGTGTCTTACGCCGGTCTTTTCACCATTTTGGCGGCCTCGTCATTCGTCTACATCCAGGTGCTGGGCTGGAGCAAAACAGGCTACGGGCTGGCGATGCTGGCCAATTCACTGTCTTACATGGCCGGTACATTTTTATGCCGGCGCCTGATCACCCGCTTTGGCGTGCGCCGTTCGGTGGTGCTGGCTGGGGGCGTCACGCTGATTGCCGGCACGCTGATGGGCACCCTGGCCCTGGCCGGTGTGCAATCGGGCTGGGCACTGCTGCTGCCGCAATGCCTGTTCATGATTGGCCATGGCGTGCACCAGCCCTGCGGCCAAAGCGGCGCGGTGGGCCCGTTTCCGGAGGTGGCCGGCGCAGCGTCGGCCGTGAACGGCTTTTTGGTGATGCTGATGGCCTTTGCCGTGGGCAGTTGGCTGGGCACACACATGGACGGCAGCGTGCTACCGCTGGCGCTGGGCGTGTGGTTTTGGAGCGCCGTCACGGCCCTGGTGGCCTGGACCTTGGTGCGGCGCCATGGTCAGAGCGGCAAGCGCTGAACCGTGAGCCCGCACGTGAGCCCCCACGCTAAACCCCTGCGCTACCTGGCCCTGGCTGGCCCCACGGCGTCCGGCAAAACCGCTGCCGCGCTGGCGATTGCGCGCGCGCTGCCGGTCGAGATCATCAGCGTCGACTCGGCCTTGGTTTACCGCGGCATGGACATCGGCACCGCCAAGCCCAGCGCCACCGAACTGGCCGCGGTGCAGCACCACCTGATCGACATCCGCGACCCGCTGCAGGCCTACAGCGCGGCCGAATTCGGCACCGACGCGCGCCGGCTGATCTCCGACATCACGGCGCGCGGCAAACTGGCGCTGCTGGTGGGCGGCACCATGCTGTACTTCAAGGCGCTGGCTGAGGGCCTGGACGACATGCCGCGCGCCGACCCGGTGCTGCGCGCCGAGATCGAGGCACGGGCACAAGCGCTGGGCTGGCCGACACTGCATGCCGAACTGGCCTTGCTGGACCCGGTCACCGCTGCACGGCTGAACCCGGCCGATTCGCAGCGCATCCAGCGTGCGCTGGAGGTGTGCCTATTGAGCGGTCAGCCTATGTCCAGCCTGCACGCTATTAAAAAAATAGCTGCAACCCCAATATCCACGGGGGCTGAGGGCCAAAATGATTCAAAAGTTCAACCAGACCAGCGCCTGCTGATCTCGCTGGAGCCCGCCGACCGGGCCTGGCTGCACGCCCGCATCGCCCAGCGCTTTGACAGCATGTTGAGCGCCGGCCTTCTGGACGAGGTGCGCACCTTGCGGGCGCGTGGCGATCTGCACACAGACCTGCCCTCGATGCGCTGCGTCGGCTACCGGCAGGCCTGGGAAGCGCTGGACGGACTGTGGCCCATCGCCGAGCTGCGCGACCGCGGCATATTTGCCACCCGGCAACTGGCCAAGCGACAGATCACCTGGTTGCGCGCCAGCCCAGAGCGCCAGGCCATACCCTGCGAGGCGGCCGATGCGCTGGCCCAGGTGTTGGCGCTGGCGCGGGCCTTTGCGCGAAATGGAGACGACGGATGCAGCTGAGTGTCAGCAAGTTGGCCAAACACTATGGCGACTCGGTGGTCTTCAGCCAGGTCTCGCTGGAGGTGAATAGTGGTGAGTTTGTGGCCATCGTGGGTGAGTCGGGCGTGGGCAAATCCACCCTGCTCAACTGCCTGGCCGGGCTCGACCAATGGGACCAGGGCACGGTGCTGCTGGACGGGCAAGACCTGGGGCGCCTGGGCGACGAGCCACTGGCCCGGTTGCGGCGCGAACACATCGGCTTTGTGTTCCAGGCCTTTCATGTGCTGCCGCACCTGGACGTGGCACAAAACGTGGCGCTGCCGCTAATGCTGCTAGGGCGCAATGACCCGGCCCGGGTGCAGGCCATGCTGGCGGCCGTGGGCTTAGATGGCCTGGGCGCGCGCCTGCCGCAGCAGCTCAGCGGCGGCCAGTTGCAACGTGTGGCCATCGCCCGCGCGCTGGTGCACCGCCCAGCCCTGCTGCTGGCCGACGAGCCCACCGGCAACCTGGACCCCAGCACCGCGCTACGGGTGCTCGACACCCTGGTCGACCAAACCCGCCAACACGGCGCCGCGCTGGTGCTGGTGACCCACTCCCAAGCCGCGGCCGAGCGCGCCGACCGGGTGCTGCAGCTTACGGCACAGGGGCTTTTCACCCGGGCTTAGTTGTCAAGGCCAGTGCTTGGCGCACCGGTCATGTGGGCGCCGGGCCAAGCGGCTACGCTCGTGTCCCCCGGACATAGGGGCCCTGGGGGCCCCCGTGTCCTCCTCCTTGACCTCGCTCCGCCGCTCAGCCCGGCACCACCTTGACGACCATAGCCATCGAGCAGTGGGAACCGGCCAACCCTGTCGTCCCTGCTAACGCCTGTCGTCCCCGGCTATCCGCGTCACCCTCAGCTATCCGCGTCACCCTCAGCTATCCGCGTCATCCTCAGCTTGACTGGGGATCCATGACTTCCTGGATTCCCGATCGTGGCCGGGAATGACGGGACAGTTACAGGAATGACGCGGAGCCGCCTGCCGGAGCGACGTCTTGCCCAACCGAGGCGGGGCCGGCGTGCCTGGTGCAGCGAGGTCAAGGCGGAGGGACCAGAAGCCGGCAGGCTGCTGGGCCCGGGGGACACGAGCGGAATCAGGCACGCCGGCCCCGCCCAACGCCAACGCCAACGCAATCTCCATCGCAATAATGCATTACTCTTCACCCCAACCTGAAGCACGCCCCATGACCCAACACGAACTCGACTACCAAAGCCTCGCCGTGACCCAGGCCCGGGCAGACCTGGCGCTGGCCCTGCGTGCCGCCGCCCACCATGGCTTATCCGAGGGCGTTTGCAACCATTTCAGCGTGGAACTGGCCGACGGCTCGGGCCGCTTTTTGCTCAACCCACAGGGCCTGCTGTGGCAAGAGGTACAGGCCGACGACATTGTGCTGATTGACGTGCTGGGCCAGCGCCTGGCCGGGCGCCACCCGGTGGAATCGACCGCCATGCACATCCACTCGGCCATTCACCGGCTGGCCCGCAAGGCCTGCGTGCTGCACACCCACATGCCCTACGCCACGGCGCTGACGCTGACCCAGGACCGGGCGCTGGACACCACCTTGTCGCAAAACGCGATGCGCTTTCATGGCCGGGTGGCGGCTGACCCCCACTACAACGGGTTGGCGCTGGACGCCGGCGAGGGCGAGCGCATCGCCATGGCCATGCACGGCGCCGATGTCGCGTTTCTGGGCAACCACGGCGTGGTGGTGTGCGGGCGCCAGATCGCCCATGCCTACGATGACCTGTATTTTCTGGAGCGCGCCTGCATGATGCAGGTGCTGGCCCAGTCCACCGGCCGCCCACTGGCACCCTGCGACCCAGCACTGGCGGCACGGGTAGGTGGGCAAGCCGAGAGCGAACGCCAGCAGTCTGAGTTGTTTTTTGAGGCGCTAAGGCGCACGCTCTGAGGCGCATGATCGAGCTGCTGCGCACCTTCTCCTGGCAGGAGTTGCGTCACCATCCCTGGCGCAATGCCTCGGCCGTGCTGGCGGTGATGCTGGGCGTGGCACTGGCGTTTTCGGTGCACCTGATCAACGCCTCGGCGCTCGATGAGTTTGCCCAGGCCACGCGCTCAGTCAGTGGCCAGCCCGACCTGAGCCTGAGCAGCGCCCAGGGCAGCTTTGACGAAGCGGTGTACGCGCTGGTGGCACAACACCCGCAGGTGGCCAGTGCCTCGCCGGTGCTGGAGATCAATACACAGGCCACCGACAGCACCGGCACGCGGCTGTCGCTGCGCGTGGTCGGGGTGGACGCCATTTTGGTGGCAACCGTGTCACCCGACCTGCTGCCCCGGCCCGACGCTGACGCCGACCGTCTGGCGCTGTTTGCCCCGGCCACCGTGTTCCTGAACGCCAGCGCGCGCCAGCGGCTGGGCAGCAACGGCGTGCAGCTGCAAATCGGGTTGCAGCTACAGCCGGTGGTGGTGGCCGGCAGCCTGAGCAGTGGCGGCGCGCCGCTGGCGGTGATGGACATTGGCGCAGCGCAAGACCTGTTTGGCCGTCAGGGGCAGCTCAGCCGGATTGACCTGCGCCTAAAAGCCGGCGCCGACCGCGCCGCTGTGGTGCGCGAGCTGCAGGCCAGCCCCGGCTGGCCCGCCGGCCTGGGCTTGAGCGAGCCGGGCGATGCCGCCGAGCGCCTGGGCAACTTGTCACGCGCCTACCGAGTCAACCTGACGGTGCTGGCGCTGATCGCGCTGTTCACCGGCGCCTTTCTGGTGTTTTCGGTGCTGGCGCTGAGTGTGGCCAAGCGGGCCCAGCAGTTTGCCCTGCTGGGTGTGCTGGGTCTGGCTGGCCGCGACCGTCTGGCGCTGGTGCTTTGGGAGGCGTTGGCGCTGGGCCTGGTGGGCAGCGCCGCCGGCATAGCGCTGGGTTCGGCACTGGCGGCGCTGGCGCTGAGTTTGCTGGGCGGCGACCTGGGCGGCGGCTACTTCCCCGGTGTGGCGCCGCAGCTGCAGTGGCAGGGTGGCGCCGCCTTGCTCTATGGCCTGCTGGGGGTGGCGGCGGCATTGGTGGGCGGCTGGTGGCCGGCCCGGCAGGCGCAATCGCTGCCGCCGGCGCAAACCCTCAAAGGCCTGGGGGATACCCGCATGCAGCCGCATCGGGGCTGGATCAGTATGATTTTGATAGCGGTCAGCCTAGCATTGACAAGGGCTCCAGCCATTTTTGACCTGCCGGTAGCCGCTTACCTGTCAATCGCGATGCTGCTGGTGGGCGGCATCGGCGCCCTGCCCTGGCTGATCGGGCTGCTGCTGAACCGGCTCAGCCCCTGGGTACAGGCTTGGCTGCTGCCGCTGCTGGCGGTGGAGCGGGCGCGGCGTCAGCGCGACAGCGCCGCCGTGGCGCTGAGCGGCGTGGTGGCCTCGCTGGCGCTGGCGGTGGCACTGACCGTGATGGTGGCCAGCTTTCGTGACTCGGTCACCGACTGGCTGGACCGGCTGCTGCCAGCCGACCTGTATGTGCGCAGCGCCACCACCCTGCGCGAGAGCGACACGCTGTTCTTCAGCCCGGCGCTGGTACAGGCCGCTGCCGCCCTGCCCGGCGTGCGGGCGCTACGCCCCCAGCGCCAGCTGCCGCTGCTGCTGGACCCGGCCCGGCCACCGGTGGCGCTGCTGGTGAGCCAAATCGACGACCCAGCCCGCAGCCTGCCGCTGGTCGGCACGGCGCTACCGGTGCCGCCGGGTCAGATCGGCATTTACGTGAGCGAGGCCATGGTGGATTTGTACGGTGCCAGACTGGGTGAGAGCTTTGCCCCTCTTTTTAAGCATTTTTGGCCTCCAGGCCACGTCCAGACTGGCGATATAGCTCCTTTTTTTGTAGCGGGCGTGTGGCGCGACTATGCCCGTCAGTCGGGCAGCATCGCGATGGACCGGCGCGCCTATGAGCGCATCAGCCCCGACCGGCGCGTCAATGACCTGGCCGTCTGGCTGCAGGACGGCGCCAGCCCGGCCACCGTGCAGCAGGGCATACGCGCGCTGGCCGAGCAGGAGGCACCGGGCGCCGGTGCGCTGCTGGAGTTTGGCACCGCCAGGCAGATCCGCGCCACCTCACTCAAGATTTTTGACCGCAGCTTTGCCGTGACCTACTGGCTGCAGGCAGTGGCCATCGGCATTGGCCTGTTTGGCGTGGCGGCCAGCTTCAGCGCGCAGGTGCTGGCGCGCCGTAAAGAGTTTGGTCTGCTGGCCCACCTGGGCCTGACGCGGCGCCAGATCCTGACCGTGGTCACGGCCGAGGGCGCGGTCTGGACCAGCGTGGGCGCGATTGCCGGCCTAGGGCTGGGTCTGGCGGTGGCGGCGGTGCTGGTGCACGTGGTCAACCCGCAAAGCTTTCACTGGACCATGGACCTGATGCTGCCCTGGCCGCGCCTGCTGCTGCTGTGCCTGGCGGTAGTGCTGGCCGGCACCGTGACCGCCTGGCTCAGCGCCCGACCGGCCGCTGGGCGCGATGCGGTGCTGGCGGTTAAGGAGGATTGGTGAGGCGGAGGTTACGGCAGCAAAGCCTCCGTTGCTTTTCGCTGAGTTTTTTCATGCCGGCAATTTGATCAACGGGTCAGCGCAGTCCACACCAAGGGGCTCGAAGTGCTTAAGGCTGCAGGTCAGTAATAACAGCCCTGCGTTTTGAGCCAGCGCTGCAATTGCAAGGTCTGCAAAGCCCGGATGGCGACCTTGAGCAACGGCTGCGTCCGAAATTTGACCGGCCAGTCGGGCAACTTGTGCGTCCAACCAGCGATCAAGACGGTCTGCCCGGTCAACGCCGCCTGCGCGTCGCAATTTGCCAATACCCTGCGCCATTTCTGCAATAGCGATGCAAGGCAGATAGAGCTGCTTGTGATGTTCTCGCAGCCAATCCTGCAAGGGGCCGGGCACAAAGACTTCTCGGCCAGGCGCGAGAACAGACACCACGCTGGTGTCGAGCAAATAGCCGTTAGCCAGAGTCAACGCCTCGCAGTGGCGTCGCGTCGCGCTGGGTCGCTAGCGGCTCAGGCAAGGCCAAAAGATAGTTGGCCAGGTTGGGCATCTCCAGCGGGTAGAGGCGTGCGCCGTCGGCCACTGGCACGATCAATGCACAGGGCTGACCATGGCGGCTCACAAGTGTTGGGCGACCTTTCTCAGCGGCAGCCACCAGCGCAAAAAAACTGGCTTTGGCTTCGCGAATTTGCACTGTTTCCATGGCGATCCCTTATGACTACATGGAGTCATTTCATGCGGGTTTGAATTGTCATTGCAAGTAAGGCTGGTCATTTGAGGCCTTCGCCAGCAATATCTGGGCACCGATGGCCTCGTCATAGTCCTTGACCAAAATAGACACAGGCCCAATCGATTGCGACAAGGTGGCTCCTTACGTGGACAAGGGATTTGGGGATCCTGACGACCAGCGTCACCTGTATCGACAAATTACTGATGATTTTTCAAGTAATCAATCACCCAAGGTGGATCACTGTCGCTGGGGAATATCGGATAGTGAACGGTGACAATTTTCCCATCCTTGGCGATGATGGTTAGTCTTTTCAATAAAGTCATGCCAGCAGCCTCGAAGGTTGGGAGGTTCAGCGCTTTTTGAAATTTGTAAGCAACATCACTAACAACAGGAAACGGCAAATGGAGTCGTTCAGCCATTTCTTTTTGATAGTCGGTGGTCTGGACGCTCAAGCCAACGACTTCAGCCTTCAAAGCTTTCAGCTCCTGGTAGTGATCTCTGAACGAACAGCTCTGTGGGGTACAACCCCTAGCTCCAGGGATCTGGTCCCATCCGTCAGGCAGAGCCACATTGGGCTGTCCCGTCATCGGATAACAGTAGATAACCAGAAAATCCTTGAACGAGCCAAGGTCAATCTGCTTACCGTTTGTAGCTAAGAGGGACAGCCTAGGAAGCGTCATTCCCACAAGGTGTCTGGCTGCCCCGTCATCCTGTGGAATGGGTAGGTCGTCTGGGGTTTTGCTTAGGTCAACCATTGATATCTCCATTGCTGATGTGAAGCTGCTGAAATTCTATAAGTTGTTGAAAAAATTTTGTTGCCCGCTGCGTGTACACGTACCGAGCCATGCCTTGAGGTTTTATTTTCCGGCGTTGTGCCCCGAGGTCGACACCGAACTGCTGAATGGCAATGATTGAATACACATAAGCTTCCTTGATGCCCGTCAAGGGTCAATGCGCCTGCAGGCCTTAGGCTCAGGCCGAGATGACGTCGATCACGCTACTGCAGTGGATTTTGGGAGCCCTGCTGCTGCAGGTGACGGCCCTGATGGCACTGGCGTTTGCGCGGCATTGGCAGGCCTACACCGCCTTGCGCACGGCGGCCATCAAAGGCGGGGTTGAACTGCCGTCTCCCGCCGGAGCCGCCCCCGCTGATGCGGCGCCAGCCGATGCGGACTTGCCCGCCTGGGCCGGTTATCGCCCGTTCCGGGTACGGTCCAAAACCCTGGAAGATGCGGCCGGCCAAGTGTGCTCGTTCGAGCTGGTGCCAGACGATGGGGTGCCGCTGCCACCCTTCTTGCCCGGCCAGTTTCTGACCTTTCGGCTGGACCTACCCGCCGCACAGGGCAGCACGGCCGCCGTGGTGCGTTGCTATTCGCTGTCGAACGCACCAAACGCTGACGCCTACCGGGTCACGATCAAGCGCGCACCGGCACCAGTCCAAGCCGCGAGCAGCTTGGCGGCAGCCACTGGTGCTGTGTCGCATTTTTTTCATGACCAGGTGAGCGTGGGTAGCCTGCTGCAAGTGCGTGCACCCGCTGGCCGTTTCTACCTTGACCGCGGCCAGGCGCCGGTGGTGCTGATCGCCGGCGGCATTGGCATCACACCGATGCTGAGCATGGTCAACTCGGCGATGCAAGAGCAGCCCGAGCGCGAGGTCTGGTTGTTTTACGGTGTGCGCGAGGCCGCCGAAGGGGTGATGCTGCCGCAGCAGCAGGCCCTGGCGGCCAAGCACCCCAACTTCCACCTGCACCTGTGCTTCAGCGGGCCACCGCCCACAGCTGAACCACGCGAACCACGCGAGCGGGCGACCCTGAAGCACCACCACCACGGCCGCATCGACCTGCGATTGCTGCGCAGCGTGCTGCCGCTCAAGCCCTACCACTTCTACCTGTGCGGCCCCACCGCCCTGCTGGTCAGCCTGGTGCCGGCACTGGAAGGCTGGGGTGTGCCAGACGAACGCATCCACTATGAGGCCTTTGGCCCGGCCTCGATCCCCCGCAAAAAAGCCGGCTTGACCCCAACCAGCCCAGCGACGGGCAGCCCGGTCATCGGGCCTTTGGCGGTCACCTTTGCCGCGTCAGGCAAGGTCTGTGAATGGCGGCCGGGCATGGGCAGCCTGCTGGATTTTGCCGAAGCGAATGGCATCGAGGTGGCCAGCGGCTGCCGCAGCGGCAGCTGTGGCAGTTGCCAAACCACCATCCGCGCCGGGCAGGTGCGGTATGCGCGTGCGCCCGACCACACACCCGAGCCGGGCAGCTGCCTGATGTGCATGAGCACGCCCGGCACAGCGCTCACCTTGGACGCCTGAATGACAAGCTCTAACCCCTCCCTGTGGCGCGACCATGTGCTGCCCTTCACGCTGCTGCTGAGTCTGCTGGCAGCCGCTACCTTCGCCGGCGACTACCTGCTGCACCGCCTCAACCTGGTGTGGGTGGGGCGCTACCTGGGCATACCCGGCACGCTGCTGATCATCGGTTCCCTGTACTACTCGCTGCGCAAGCGGCATTGGGTTGCGGCCGGCGACCCCAAAACCCTGCTGAAGGCGCATGAGTTCGCGGCCTGGCTGGGCTCTTTGCTGGTGCTGATCCATGCCGGCATCCACTTCAACAGCATCCTGCCCTGGCTAGCCACCGTGGCCATGAGCATCAACGTGGTCAGCGGCCTGGTCGGGAAAATTTTGCTCAAGACCGCGCGCCGCCATGTGCAGGGCGAGCGCGAGCGCTTTGAGCTGCGTGGCCTGTCGCGGCCCGAGGTTGAGCAGGCGGTTTTCTGGGATGCGATGGCGCTGGGTGCCATGGCGCAGTGGCGCAAATTGCATATACCCATCTTCATCGCCTTTGCCGTGCTGGCGCTGGGGCACATCGTCAGCATCTTTTTGTTTTGGGGCTGGGCATGAGTCGCACGCTAAAAATCATCCTGGCGATCAACCTGCTGCTGCTGGTGGCACTCACTTTTGCATGGCCGCATCTGCTGGTGGCGCCGGGCAAGCTGATTCCAGGCCACCAAGCCATCAACACCGACTGCTTCGCCTGCCACAGCGCTTTCACCGGCGCCAGCGCAGCCAAGTGCGTCAGCTGCCACAAGCCAGCCGACATCGGCAAGCTGACCACCCTGGGCGCCCCGATTGCCAAGCCGCTGAGCCGCACACCCTTTCACCAGGCGCTGTCCAGCCAAAATTGCATCGGCTGCCACAGCGACCACGCCGGTGTGCGCCGCTACCACCTGCAAGGCAGCTTTGACCACAGCCTATTGAAAAAAGACACCGCCAGCCAGTGCCAAAGCTGCCACACCGCGCCCACTGACCCGCTGCATAGGCAGATCAGCGGCAATTGTTCGCAGTGCCACACCAGCACCCAGTGGACACCGGCTACTTTTGACCACGCCAAGCACTTTGTGCTGGACAAAGACCACAACGCGCCCTGCGCCACCTGCCATGTCCGCAACGACTACCGCACCTACACCTGCTATGGCTGCCATGAACACACGGTGGCCAACATCCGCCGCGAGCACGTGGAGGAAGGCATCCGCGACTTAACCCATTGCGTGAGCTGCCACCGCAGCAGCAACGAACACGACATTCAGGGCAAGGGGGGCGAAGGTGGCAGCGAACGCAAAGCGAGCGACAAAAACAAAGGCGGCGATGACTGAGGCGCGGCCTGTCAGTACACCGCGTCATGATCGCCAACATTCACCGGAATGATCTGCCCATCCTGAATCAACAACTCCAGCGTGATGCGGTACGACAGGTTGATGGACACCGAATGCAGACCGTCCAACTTGCCGCGCAAGGGGTGCAGGCGCAGCGACGGGTGGGCCGGATTGGCTTCCAGGACTTGCAAGGTTTTGAGGTACTGCTGGCGAAGATCAGGGTGGCGTTTCAGAAAACGGGCCGCCCGACGGTTGTATTGTTCGGTGAAAACCAGCGCAAACATGGCAACTGGTGGAGGCGTTACATCGCGTCCAGCCGCGCCAGGTGGGCCTCGGGCGACTCTTGCACCCTGCGTCCGGCGGCCAGGTCGGCACGAGTCTGGGCCAGCGCGGCGTCCAGCTCACATTCGCGCAGGTAGTGGTACTGCGCCATATCCATCACCACATACCTGTCTTTGCCGCGCACCGACACAATCGCCTCGGGCGCGGTGCTCAGGGCCAACTCAATGGCAGCGATACCCTTGGTCTTTAGGTCATTGGCGCTGATGTGTGACATGGCAAACTCCTGGCGATGGGTCAATAATGCGCTTGATAGTACGCTGAATCATACGATTAATCCACCGCCGGATCGTATCGATCGATCAGACCAGCTTGGCCAAGGCAGCGGGCGAATAATCCGACAGCTCACTGGCGCGGCCGTCGCGCACCTTCAGCACCCAGTCTGGGTCGCTGATCAAGGCCCGACCCACCGCCACCAGATCAAAGTCGCCACGGTCCAGCCGACGCAGCAATTCATCCAGCGCGGCCGGTTGCGAGCCCTCGCCGCCAAAGGAGGCAATGAACTCGCCCGACAGGCCCACTGAGCCGACCGTGATGGTGGGTTTGCCGGTGAGCTTTTTGGCCCAGCCGGCAAAGTTAAGGTCCGAGCCCGCGTACTCGGGTTCCCAAAAGCGGCGCTGCGAACAATGGAAGATGTCGGCGCCAGCGTCGGCCAGTGGCCGCAGCCAGTCCTCCATCTCCTGCGGCGTGCGGGCCATCTGCACCGCGTAGTCCTGCTGCTTCCACTGCGACAGCCGGATGATCACCGGGTAGTCCGGCCCCACCTCGGCGCGCACCGCCGTCAGGATGTCGGCCGCAAACCGGCCACGCTGCACCAGGCTGGCGCCGCCGTAGCCGTCCTGGCGCAGGTTGGTGCCTTCCCAGAAAAACTGGTCGATCAGGTAGCCATGGGCGCCATGCAGCTCGATAGCGTCAAAGCCCAGCCGTTTGGCAGCACCAGCCGCGCGCGCGAAGGCGGCAATGGTGTCGGCAATGTCGGCATCGCTTATGGGCTCGGCAATCTTTTTGCCAGGCGACGACAGGCCCGACGGGGAATCCCATGGGCCGGGCGGCTGCCAACTGGTGCGCCGGTTGCGCACCGCGCCCACATGCCATAGCTGCGGCGCCATCAGGCCGCCCACGGCGTGCACGCCTTCAATAACCTTTTGCCAAGCGGCCAATGCATCGTCGCCCCAGAAGCGCGGTACATCGGGGTCATTGGACGCCGCCGGGCGCTCCACCACCGTCCCCTCGGACACGATCAGGCCCACCGCACTGGCGGCACGCCGGCGGTAGTACGAGGTCACATCGTCGGTCGGCACGCCACCGGGCGAGAACGAGCGCGTCATCGGCGCCATCACGATGCGGTTGGGCAGCTGCAAGGTCTTGCAGCTGAAGGGGGAGAACAGGGATTGGGTCGGGGACATGGCGCGAGCTTGCAGTTTTAAGAGGCTGAAGTATCACGTACAACACAGGCTAGCCTGCCGCCTGCGCCCGCAGGCTCTGCTGCCAGATATGCCGCCCCAATACTTGCCGGCTCTGCCAAATCAAGCTGCACCACTGCTTCTACCAATTTTCCATCGCGAGCCACCACCAGTGGCGTGCCTGTGCTCGCTGCCAGCGCGCGGGCGCTTTGAGCTGCGCGGACCAACGCAGCGGGTGCGGCTTGCATGTCGGCGTCTGGCAGCCGAGAAACGAGCGTTGAACTCAATACGGCACTCATGGGTTGCTTCCTTACTCAAGTAACTGGGGCGCGTCGCCGCTATTGTCAAACAACTGCCAGAAATCGACGCGGTGGCGGTAGGTCTCATGAAACTGCACCAAGCCGGCATCGAAACGGCGGCGAATGGTGTCGGTGGGGATGTTGTGCCCGCCCTGGCGCACCCGGTTGGCCACGCGGGCGATTGCCTCGTCAGCCCACACCAAAGACAAAAAAAATCAGTTTGATGATGTAGCCAGTGGCACGCCACGCGTCGATCATCGGCGCGTAGGTGCGACCGGACAGAGTGGTCTCGAATGCAAGACTACGCCCCTCGGCGGTATGGTGAGCCAGCTCTTGCAGCACCAACCTCCCCGCCCCAAAAGCCATGGCCTCGGGCTGAAAAGGCGCAATACCAGCGGCAATCAGGTCGGCATTTACGAAGATTGGGCAGTCCGCTTGATAGGGCAAAAATTCTCGAGCAAAAGTGGTCTTGCCTGCGCCGTTGGGAATCGTACTCGCTGCTGGGCAGGTTGGAGTTGGCGCGGAGCAGGTCGGCAGCGTCCCACAGACTGGTTTCGACTTGGGCGATGTTGCGGAATGCGTTGGCGGTCATGCGGTTGGTCTTTTTATGGGCCCGTTGCCAGCCCTCCTTTTGCCCTGAATTTAGCATGCGGGCACCGGATGGGGCCACAATCGTCAGCATGCCTTTGTCAACCCGTTCTGCCATGGTGCTCCCCATGCCCAGCCTGCCACGCCGCCGCCTGCTGGCAGCCGCCCTGGCACTGCCGCTCTTGCCCACAGGTGCCGGGGCGCTGGCGCCTCAGCGGCTGCAGTTTCCGCGTGACCTGGGCAGCCACCCGGACATGCGCACCGAGTGGTGGTACATCACTGGGGTGGCGGCGGGCGGCACGCCGGCGCGAGACTTTGGCTTTCAACTCACGTTTTTTCGCAGTCGGGTGGCGGCCACCCAGGGCATGGCGTCAGCCTTCGCCGCCAAGCAGCTGATGTTTGCCCATGCGGCGGTGACCGATGTCACCGGCAAAAAACTCTGGCACGATCAGCGCCTGGCGCGCGCAGGCTTTGGCGTGGCGCAGGCCAGCGAAACAGACACCGACATCCGCCTGCGCGACTGGTCACTGCGCCGGGGCAGCAACGGCGCTTACCAGGCGCAAGCCGCTGGTGCCGACTTTGACTTCAGTCTGACGCTGACTGAAACCCAACCGCTGCTGCTGCAGGGCGACCGCGGCCTGTCGCGCAAAGGGCCAGAGGCCAAGCAGGCAAGCTTTTATTACAGCCTGCCCCAGTTGCGCACCACCGGCACCTTGCGCCTGGGCGGAAAGCCGCTGGCCGTGCAAGGCAAGGCCTGGCTGGACCACGAGTGGAGCGACGAGCTGCTGCACCCGCAGGCGGTCGGCTGGGACTGGATCGGCATGAACCTGGCAGACGGCAGCGCGCTAACGGCGTTTCAGCTGCGCACCAAGGCCGGTGCCGCGCTGTGGGACGGTGGCTCCTTTCGCCACCCCGCCATGGGGCTGGACCCAGCGCCCCATGTATTCAGCCAGGGTGAGGTGGTTTTCCGGCCGGTGCGGTACTGGGTCAGCCCGCTGACCGGGGCCCGCTACCCTGTCGAATGGCTGGTGCGCACGCCAGCCGACATCTACACCGTGCGGGCGATCGTTGACAATCAGGAACTGGACAGCCGAGCCTCCACCGGAACGGTCTACTGGGAAGGCCTGAGCGATCTGATTGACAGCAACGGCCGCCCGGTGGGCCGGGGCTACCTCGAAATGACCGGCTACACCGGGCGCTTGCAGCTGTAGCCACTTGCCCTGTCGCCAGTCAGCCCCACCTTGAGCACCATGACCACTGAACGCGCCAAATCGCAGAACCCCAAATCCTTGTCGGGCCTATTACCCTTTTTGCGCCCCTACCGCACACAGATTGGGCTGGCCGGCGTTTTTTTGGTGATGGCAGCGTTTGCAACTCTGGCTTTCCCGCTCGCACTGCGCAGCCTGATTGACGGCGGTCTGGTGCAAACAGACAAGGGCGCTCAGGTGATGGCCCTGCGCGAACATTTTGCAGCCTTGTTTGCCGTGGCGGTGGCGCTGGGGTTGTTTTCAGCTGCGCGGTTTTACATGGTGAGCTGGTTGGGGGAGCGGGTCACGGCTGATCTGCGCAACGCCGTGTACGGCCACGTGCTGCGGCAAAGTCCGGAATTTTTTGAAACGACTCAGACCGGTGAGGTACTGTCACGTCTGACCGCCGACACAACACTGGTGCAAACCGTGGTCGGCTCATCGCTCAGCATGGGCCTGCGCAATGCCGTGATGGGGGTGGGCGCCCTGGGAATTCTGATCTGGACCAACCCGGTGGTGATGCTGCAAGTACTGCTGGTGCTGGTGCTGATCGTGCTGCCCTCTCTCTGGTTTGGCCGACGGGTGCGCAAGCTCTCACGTGCCAGCCAAGACCGGGTGGCCGACTCCAGCGCTATTGCCGCTGAGGTGCTGAACGCCATACCCGTGGTGCAGAGCTACACCGCCGAGGCCCGTGAGGCCAAGCGCTTCAACGTCTCCACCGACAACGCTTTCCAGACCGCCATTCGGCGCACCCGTGCCCGCTCGGTGCTGGTGGCCTTCATCATCATCGCCACATCGGCAGCGCTGTTGTGGGGCCTGTACCAGGGCACGCAGGCGGTGATGGCCGGGCGAATCAGCGCCGGCCACCTGGGCCAGACCGTGGTGTACGTGATCATCCTGGCCAGTGCTTTTGCGATTCTGGGCGAGGTCTATGGCGACCTACTGCGCGCCGCCGGCGCGACCGAACGCTTGATGGAACTCCTGGGCAGTCATTCGCCCATAAGTTCACCATCAAAACCGGTGCTAGCCCCCGTCCAGCTTGAAGGTAGCGCTATCGAATTTGAAGCAATCAAGTTTCATTACCCGTCGCGGCCCAACCAGGCTGCGCTAAGCAGTTTTTCACTCTCGGTCAAGTCAGGGCAAACGGTAGCCATTGTCGGCCCCAGCGGTGCCGGCAAGAGCACCGTGTTCCAGCTGCTGCTGCGCTTTTATGACCCGGCACAGGGGCGAATCGTGCTCGACGGCGTGGCGACGCGCGACCTGAGCTTGCACGACTTGCGCCAGCGCATTGGCATCGTGCCTCAGGACGCCGTGATTTTTTCCAACAGCGCGTTGGAGAACATTCGCTATGGCCGCCCGGACGCCAGCGACGCCGAGGTGCGGACGGCCGCAACCGCTGCCTTTGCCGACGACTTCATCCGTGAGCTGCCTGAGGGCTATGACACGTTTCTGGGCGAGCGCGGCGTGCGACTCTCGGGCGGCCAGCGCCAGCGCATCGCCATTGCCCGGGCCATGCTTAAAAATCCACCGCTGCTGCTGCTCGACGAAGCCACCAGTGCCTTGGACGCTGAGAGCGAGCGCATGGTTCAGGCAGCGCTGGAATCGGCCATGCGCGGCCGCACCACGCTGGTCATTGCGCACCGCCTGGCCACCGTGCAAAAGGCCGACCACATCGTGGTGCTCGACCACGGCCGCCTGGTAGAACAGGGCACGCACGCCGAGCTGGTCGCCCAAGGCGGCGTCTACGCTGGGTTGGCCGCCTTACAGTTCAACGCCTGAGCCCGGACTGCTCGACAGCCGCAGGCACTGGGATTGATCTGAGGTTTGTCTGAGGTATTGATCTGCTGCGCCAAGCAGCGTAGACTCGAAGCACCCTAACCCGCGATACCGCCACAACTCAATCTCTTGCATGGTTGCCGTCACCGCCGTCAACAGCACTACGCCCTCACTGCCCATGCAGAGAGTGGACGCGCCTGAACGGCAAGCCCGGCAGGACGCCCAAGCAGCCCAGGCTGATGCCAAAGTTCAGCGCCAGCAGGCCGATCAGGCCGAGCTGGAATCTAGCATGCGCAGTTTGGCGGCCCGCCTGCAGGAGGTGGAGGGCCTGTACACCCGCATGCGCACGCGCAACGCCCGCACCGTGATACCGCCGTCTTTTCAGGATTACATCGTCAGCCAGTACAACGCCAGCATGAGTGAGCGCATGGCCTCTGGCACCGCGCTCAAGACCCGGCCCGACGCCGACCCGGTACGCAACGCGCAGGGCCAGCCCACTGGCCGCATCGTCGACCTTGTGGCCTGACCGGCAGAGTCGCCGACCCCGCCTTGCCCGTCACCCTCGGTTTGACCGGGGATCCATCACGTCCCGCCAGGTTATCCATTTTTTGCATAATCATTGAGAAACTTGGCCTTGGACATGGGCCAGCGCAGGTCCTACAGTGCGAGTCTTGACACCACCCGCAAGGAACCATCATGCCCATGCTCTCCAGCACACCCGCTGACAGCAGCCGCACCGCCCACCCGGCGGCGGCGGCCGCCCTACCCTCTTACCTGCAGGTCGACAAGCTCGGCCCCTGGGGCATCTACCTGCAACAGGTGGACCGTGTCGTGCCCTACCTGGGCCACCTCGCGCGCTGGGCCGAAACCCTGCGCCGCCCCAAGCGGGCGCTGATTGTGGACGTGCCGATCCAGCTCGATAACGGCACGGTGGCGCACTTCGAGGGCTACCGGGTGCAGCACAACACCTCGCGCGGCCCGGGCAAGGGCGGTGTGCGCTTTCACCAGGACGTGACGCTGTCCGAGGTGATGGCGCTGGCGGCCTGGATGTCGATCAAGAATGCTGCTGTCAACGTGCCCTATGGCGGCGCCAAGGGCGGCATCCGAGTCGACCCCAAGACACTGTCGCTCGGCGAGCTGGAGCGCATGACCCGGCGCTACACCAGCGAGATCGGCATCATCATCGGGCCGAACAAGGACATCCCCGCGCCCGACGTGAATACCAATGAACAGATCATGGCCTGGATGATGGACACCTACTCGATGAACGAGGGTGCAACCGCCACCGGCGTGGTGACCGGCAAGCCGATCGATCTTGGCGGCTCGCTGGGCCGGCGCGATGCCACCGGGCGCGGTGTCTACACCTTGGGGGTGGAGGCAGCCCGTCACATCGATCTGGACATCAGCACCGCACGTGTGGCGGTGCAGGGCTTTGGCAACGTGGGCGGCGTGGCGGCGCGCCTGTTTGCCCAGGCCGGCGCACGCGTGGTGGCCGTGCAGGACCACGGCGGCACGATTTACCGTGAGGCAGGGCTGGACGTGCCCGCCTTGCTGGCCCATGTGGCGGCCGCCGGCACGGTGGCCGGCTTTGCGCAGGCCGAAGTGCTGGCAGATGCGCAGTTTTGGGAGGTGGACTGCGATATCCTGATTCCGGCGGCACTGGAACAACAAATCACGGCAGCCAATGCCGGCCGGATCCGGGCCCGGCTGGTGATCGAAGGCGCCAACGGCCCAACCACACCCGAGGCCGATGATATCCTGCAGGATCGGGGCGTGTTGGTGCTGCCCGATGTGATTGCCAACGCCGGTGGCGTGACGGTTAGTTACTTTGAGTGGGTGCAGGATTTCTCCAGCTTTTTCTGGAGCGAGGACGAGATCAATGCACGTCTGGTTCGCATCATGAAAGAGGCCTTTGCCGGCGTGTGGGAGGTGGCGCAAGACCATGGCGTGACGCTGCGCACCGCCACCTTCATCGTGGCCTGCAAGCGCATCCTGCACGCGCGTGAGTTGCGCGGCCTCTACCCCTGAGGGCTGGCGGCGCCGCCTTTACTGCAACTGGCCTTTGAGCGATTCTGGCAGCGGCAGCGGCATCACGGCGATGCCCTCGTCAATCAAGGCCTCAGTCTCGGCCGCCGAGGCCTTGCCCCGGATGCCGCGTTCCTTGGCTTCCCCATAGTGGATCCGTCGTGCTTCTTCGGCGAACTTGTCGCCCACGTCGTCTGTGTTGGCCACAATGCGTCGGGCCATCGCCATCCAGGCCATTTGCATCGCCTGTTCAGGCTGGTCCGTCAGGGCGACATCCTGAACCGGCTTGGCCTCTGGACGGGTTGCTCCCAAATTAAGCCTGGGTGCGCTAAGTTTCTTGGTGATGCTGGCGTCGCCACAAACCGGGCACTCCACCAAGCCACGGCCGCATTGGGCAACAAAATCATCCTCGGACGCAAACCAGCCCTCAAACAGGTGTTGTTGCGAACAGGCCAGATTCAAAACTTTCATGGCACGATTATGCAGCGCGCCCTGGGCCAGCGGCAGTGTGCCAATCCAATGCCCAGGCCCCGCTCAGCACATTTTGCAGCCACAGCGCGCCAGCCAGGGTCTTACCGTCGGTCACCTGCCCGCTCATGCACCATTGAAGCAGCTCAGCCGGGGTGGCAGTGAACACATCCAAAAACTCACCTTCATCGAGCTGCCGTTCGCCGGCCGTCACACCACGGGCAAACCAGATGTCAATGAATTCGGTCGAGTAAGAAATCACCGGGTGCAACATGCCAGCGCGCGCCCATTCTGCAGCCCTGTAACCGGTCTCTTCCAACAGTTCGCGTTGGGCACAGGCCAGGCTGGCCTCGCCAGGGTCCAGCTTGCCCGCCGGAAACTCGATCATCACTCGCTTGACCGGGTAGCGAAACTGCCGTTCAAGCACGACACGCCAATTGCCAAGCTCGTCTTGCAACATGGGCACCACCATCACAGCCCCCGGATGGACCACATACTCACGCGTCGCCACCTGGCCATTGGGGAGTTGCACCGAGTCGCGGAAGGCATGCAAGAACCGGCCCTTGAGCAGTTCTTGACTGCTGAGCTTGATTTCGGTCAGGTGGTGGTCTGCGTCAGTCATGCTGCCCGCCAAAAGACGCAGTCAGGATGCCACGGCTTGAGGCGCAAAGCCTCAGCTGCCGAGCATTTGCACAACGGCACGCGCGCACACCGCCATCAAGCCACCGGGCAGCAGGCCCAGCACCAGAACCAGTGCCCCGTTGATGGACAGGACCACACGCACGTCCAGTGGTGCAGAAACCGTGGTGGCAGTGATGGGCTCGTCAAAGTACATGACCTTGACCACGCGCAAATAGTAAAACGCGCCAATCAAGGACATCATCACCGCAAAAACGGCCAGCCCGATGGACACAGCCTGCCCCGAAGCCACCAGCGCCTGCAGCACCGACAGCTTGGCATAGAAACCCACCATCGGCGGAATACCCGCCAATGAGAACAGACAGACGGCCATGACTGCTGCATACAGCGGACTGCGTTGGTTCAGCCCGGCAAAGTCAGAGATTTCTTCGCTCTCAAAACCGTCCCGCGCCAGCAGCAGGATGACGCCAAAGCTGGCCAGCGTGGTCAACACATAGGTGATGACGTAGAACATGGCCGAGCTGTAGGCGTTGGCTGCCGAATCGATCTGGCCATTGACCACTCCCGACATCATGCCCAGCAGCACAAAACCCATCTGGGAGATGGTCGAAAAAGCCAGCATGCGCTTGAGGTTGGTTTGCGCAATTGCAGCCAAGTTGCCGATCAGCAGAGAGCCAACAGACAGCACCATCAACATTTGCTGCCAATCAATTGCCAGCGGCAGCATGCCTTCGACCAGCAGCCGGATCATGATCGCAAAAGCAGCCAACTTGGGCGCACCACCAATCATCAGCGTCACGGCAGTCGGCGCGCCCTGGTAAACGTCTGGAATCCACATGTGAAACGGCACAACACCCAGCTTGAAGGCCAGTCCCGAGACGACAAACACCAAGCCAAACACCAGCACCTGGTGGTTGACGTGACCCGAATTAATGGCGCGGAACACCGCGTTGACGTCGAGTGACCCAGTGGCGCCGTACATCATTGACAAGCCGTAGAGCAGGAAACCAGAGGCCAGCGCACCCAGCACAAAGTACTTCATGGCGGCTTCGGTCGCGGTGGCGTTGTCGCGGCGCAGCGCCACCAGGGCGTAGCTGGAGAGCGTGAGCAGTTCCAGCCCCATGTACAAGACCAAAAAGTTATTGCCCGAGATCATGACAAACATGCCCAACAGGGCAAACAGACTGAGCGTGAACAACTCACCGCCACGCAACATATCGCGGTCGCCGGCATAGGGCCGACCATAGACCAAGGTCACCATGACCGCCACAGTGGCAAAGCATTTGAGCCAATTACCCAAAGGATCACTGACCACCATGTTGTTAAAGCCATAGACCGTGCTGGCACTGTTGGCGTACAGCGCCTGCAAGGTGGCCACGACCGCCAGCGTGACCAGCGACATGACGTAGGTACCGGTCCGGCGAGGGCTCTTGACGGCGAGATCGGCCAGCGCAATCGCGCAGGCCATCACCAAAAGAATAATCTCGGGCACCACCGAGATCCAGCTGAGTTTGTCGATCATGTTCCGTCTCTTATGTCATTGAAGCCAAGGCAGGCTGATCAACGCAGCTTCGACTGCGCCACGTGCTTGAGCAACTCGGTCACAGAGCTGTCCATCACGTCGGTAAATGGTTTGGGGTAGACGCCCATGTAGATCGTGGCCACCGCCAGCAGCGCCAGCACCAGGAACTCACGGCTGTTGATGTCGACCAAACCCTTGACGTCGTCGTTGGCCACTGGCCCGAGATAGACCCGCTTGAACATCCAGAGGGTGTAGGCGGCACCAAAAATCAAGGCGCTGGCGGCCAGCGCACCCAGCCAGAAATTGGCTTTGACAGCGCCCAGAATGACCATCCACTCGCCCACGAAGCCAGCGGTACCCGGGAGCCCACAGTTGGCCATGGCAAATAGCAGTGCAAAGGCTGTAAAGCGCGGCATGGTATTGACCACACCGCCATAGCTGGCAATTTCACGTGAATGCACCCGGTCATACAGCACGCCGATCGATAGGAACATCGCCGCAGAGACAAAGCCGTGGGCAATCATTTGAACGATCGCGCCCGATACGCCCAAATTGTTGAATATGAAGAAACCCAGCGTGACAAAGCCCATGTGTGCCACGGACGAGTAGGCCACCAGCTTTTTCATATCCTGCTGAACCATCGCCACCAAACCGACATAGACCACCGCGATCAGCGACAGCGCGACCATGAACCAGGCCCACTCCCGTGCCGCGTCGGGTGCAATAGGCATCGCAAAGCGCAAGAAGCCATAGGCGCCCAGTTTCAGCATGATGGCAGCCAGCACTGCCGAGCCGCCTGTGGGCGCCTCAACGTGAACGTCCGGCAGCCAGGTGTGTACCGGCCACATCGGCACCTTGACCGCGAAGGCCGCAAAAAAGGCAAAAAACAACAGGGTTTGCACGCTGCCGCCCAAAGGCAGTTTGTGCCAAAAGGCGATGTCAAAACTACCGCCGGACTGCGTGTACAGGTAAATCAGGGCGATCAGCATCAGCAGAGAGCCGAGCAAGGTGTACAAAAAGAACTTGAACGCAGCGTAAATTTTGTTGGGCCCACCCCAAATGCCGATGATCAGGTACATCGGGATCAGGGTTGCTTCAAAAAAGACGTAGAACAACAGCCCATCCAGGGCACAAAAGACGCCAATCATCAACCCGCTGAGAATCAAGAAGGCGCCCATGTACTGGTTGACACGCCGGGTGATCACCTCCCAGCCCGCAATCACCACCACCAGATTGATGAACGCTGTCAGCAACACAAACCAGAGCGAAATCCCATCAAGCCCAAGGTGGTAGTTGACATTGAATCGGTCAATCCAGGGCGCCCGCTCCACAAACTGCATCGCAGCTGTGCCCAGTTTGAAGCCCTCATACAGGGGCAGGGTGACAAGAAAACTGACCAGAGCGCCAGCCAGCGCAACCCAGCGCACCATGGGTGCCTGCTCGTCGCGGCCAAGTGCAAGCAGCACCACACCAAAAACAATTGGCGTCCAGATAGCCAGGCTCAGCAAACCCATTTTTATTGTTCTCCTACTTGAGCCAGACGAAGTACGTCATGAGCACAAAAACACCAAGAATCATGGCCAGGGCATAGTGGTACAGGTAACCCGTCTGCACTCGACGAGTCACGCCAGCGACCCAGGCGACGAGTTTCCAGGCACCGTTGACCAGCACACCGTCAATCACCGCCTGGTCGCCCCCCTTCCACAAACCCGTGCCCAGGGCGCGTGCGCCCCGCGCCAAGACATTCTCATTGAACCAGTCCATGTAGTACTTGTTCTCAAGCAGCGTGTAAAGCGGTTGCACCCGAGTTTTGATCGCAGCCGGCAAAGCTGGATTCACCATGTACATGTAATAGGCGCTGGCAACACCAGCCAGCGCCAGCCAGAATGGCGCAGCACTAAGGCCATGCAGTGCCAGTTGCAGCGGGCCATGAAATTCTTCGCGCAAGACCACCATCGCCTTATGCAACTCAAGATTGACAAAAATCGCATCCTTGAAGAAATCGCCAAACAGCATGGGCTGGATCGTGATGAAACCGATCAACACTGAGGGAATCGCCAACAGGACCAGCGGCAACGTGACGACCCATGGCGACTCGTGCGGCGCATGGGGCGCATGGGGCGCATGGGCATCATGATGCGCTTCTGGATTCTGATCGAAACGCGGCTTGCCATGGAACACCAAGAAATACATCCGAAACGAGTAAAAGGCTGTAATGAACACACCCGCGAGCACTGCGAAATAAGCGAACCCGGCGCCTGGCAAAGTACTGGCGTGAACCGCCATGATGATCTCGTCTTTGGAGTAAAAGCCCGAAAACAGCGGCGTGCCAATCAAGGCAAGCGAGCCCAGCAGGGCGGTGATCCAAGTGATGGGCATGTACTTGCGTAGCCCGCCCATCCAGCGGATGTCCTGGTTGTGGTGCACGCCCATGATCACCGAGCCGGCCGCCAGAAACAACAGCGCCTTGAAGAAGGCGTGCGTCATCAGGTGGAACACAGCCACTGAGTAGGCCGAGGCACCGAGTGCCACCGTCATGTAGCCCAGCTGAGACAAGGTTGAATACGCCACAACGCGCTTGATGTCATTCTGGATGATGCCCAGGAAGCCCATGAACAAGGCGGTAATGGCACCAATCACCATGACGAAGTTCAAGGCTGTGTCACTCAGCTCAAACAGCGGTGACATGCGGGCCACCATGAAGATACCCGCTGTGACCATGGTAGCCGCATGAATCAGGGCTGAGATGGGCGTTGGACCTTCCATGGAGTCCGGCAACCAAACATGCAAGGGGAACTGTGCCGACTTGCCCATGGCACCAATGAAGAGGCAGATGCAAATCACCGTCACCAGCAGCCAGTCGGTACCCGGAAAGCCGATCTTGGCCAGCTCGCCTGATTTGGCGAACACTTCAGCGTAATTCAGTGAGCCGGCGTAGGCCACGATCAGGCCAATGCCAAGAATAAAACCAAAGTCACCGACCCGGTTAACCAGGAAGGCCTTCATATTGGCAAAGATGGCCGTCGGCTTGTTGAACCAGAAACCGATCAAGAGGTAAGAGACCAAACCAACCGCTTCCCACCCAAAGAACAGCTGTAACAGGTTGTTGCTCATCACCAGCATCAGCATGGCAAAGGTGAACAAAGAGATGTAGGCAAAGAAGCGGTTGTAGCCCTCGTCCTCTTCCATGTAGCCCACGGTGTACAGATGCACCATCAGCGATACAAAGGTGACCACGCACATCATCATGGCGGTCAGCCCATCGACCAGGAAGCCGATTTCCATCTTCAGCCCACCGACCACCATCCAGGTGTAGAGCGTCTCATTGAATCGCGCGCCGTCAAATGCCACACTGACCAGCGTCATGGCCGACAAGACAAAGGACAGCAACACACCCAGAATGGTCAGCGAATGCGACATACGCCGACCGATCCAGTTACCGCCGAATTGGGTTCCAAGGACGCCAGCCAGGATAGCGCCCACCAGCGGCGCCATTGGGACCGCCAGCAAGGTTGAAGCGTTCAGGGTTTGACTCATTGTTGTTAACCCTTGAGCGTGTTGAGTTCGTCCACATTGATGCTGGACTTGTTGCGGAACAGCAGCACCAAAATAGCCAGGCCGATGGCAGACTCTGCCGCCGCCACCGTCAAGATGAAGAACACGAAAATCTGACCGTGCATGTCACCCAGGTAATGGGAAAAGGCCACAAAGTTGGTGTTGACCGCCAGCAGCATCAGTTCAATCGCCATCAGCAGCACGATCAGGTTTTTACGATTCAAGAAGATGCCGATCACCGACAGGGCAAAAAGAATCGCGCCAAGCGACAGAAAGTGTCCGAGGGTCAGGGTCATGATTTAGTCTCCGACGTAGGGGCAACGTCATCGCTGTGCGGCAAGGCAGCCTGGGTGGCGGGCATGGCCAGCACAGTGAGTCGATCGCGCGCTTTCACCCGCACCTGGTCTGAAGGACTGACGAATTTACTGTCCTTGCGCTGGCGCAGTGTGAGGGCGATGGCCGCAATCATGGCCACCAGCAAAATCGCGGCAGCTATTTCAAGTGGGTAAACGTATTCGGTGTAGAGCACCTTGCCCAACTCGCGGGTGTTGGACAATTGCGCCACCGCTTGGCCCGGCACTGCCGCCACCTGAGGCTCCTCGCTGACGCGAAAACCGCCCATAAGCACGGCAGCCATTTCAAGCGCAATCAACACGCCCACCACGGCAGCCAAGGGGAAATGCTTCCAGAAACCTTGGCGAATGCTCTCACCATTGATGTCCATCATCATCACCACGAACAAGAACAGCACCATGACCGCACCGACATACACCAGCACCAGGGTAATGGCCAGAAATTCCGCTTTAAGCAGCATCCAGATCATGGCCGCCTGGAAAAACGACAAAACCAGGAAAAGGGCCGCGTGCACTGGGTTACGGGCGGTGATCACACGGAATGCTGCAAACAGCAGCACCGCCGAGAACGCATAAAAGAAAGCTGTTTTGACATCCATGACTTGGTTTTCTTTCGTGCAGCCGATCAGCGGTACTTGGCGTCGGCCGCCTTGGCTGCCGCAATCTCGCCTTCGTAGCGGTCACCTACGGCCAGCAGCATCTCCTTGGTGAAGTACAGGTCTCCCCGTTTTTCACCGTGGTACTCCAGAATATGCGTTTCAACAATCGAATCCACCGGGCAGCTTTCTTCACAGAAACCGCAAAAAATGCACTTGGTCAGGTCGATGTCGTACCGACTGGTACGACGTGAGCCATCTGCGCGGACCTCGGACTCAATCGTGATCGCCATGGCCGGACATACGGCCTCGCAAAGCTTGCAGGCGATGCAGCGTTCCTCACCGTTTTCATAGCGTCGCAAGGCGTGCAGGCCTCTAAAGCGCGGCGACAAGGGCGTTTTCTCTTCGGGGAACTGCACCGTGACCTTGCGCTTGAACAGGTAGCGCCCGGTCAGGGCCATGCCCTTGAAGAGTTCCAGCAGTAAAAAGCTGGTTAAAAAATCTTTGAGCGAAAAGGCGGAGGCCGGACGCGCTGGAGCAATGGTCGACATGGGTGAATCCTCTTACTGCCAGATGTTGAAAGAGGTCTGCATCCAGGCGCCAACGACCACCAACCAAACCAGTGTGACTGGTATGAAGATTTTCCAACCCAGCCGCATGATCTGGTCGTAGCGGAACCTCGGAAACGTGGCGCGCACCCAGATGAACAAACTCACGACGGCACAGGTCTTGATGCCCAGCCAGACCCAACCCGGAATCCAATTGAACAGTGCACTGTCGACAGGCGCGATCCAGCCGCCCAGGAACATGATGGCCGCCAGAATCGACACCAGCCACATGTTGGCGTACTCAGCCAGGTAGAACATGGCGTAGGACATACCAGAGTACTCCACCATGTGTCCTGCCACGATCTCAGCCTCGCCCTCCACCACGTCGAAGGGGTGGCGATTGGTCTCAGCCAGACCCGAGATCACGTACACCACAAAAATGGGCAGCAAGGGCAGCCAGTTCCAGGACAGGAAATTCAGGCCCATTTGGGCAAAATAGCCTTTACCCTGGCCGGTAACAATATCGGTCAGGTTCATGCTGGCTGACACCATCAGCACCACCACCAAGCAAAACCCCATGGCGATTTCATAGCTGACCATCTGCGCCGAAGCGCGCAGGGCACCGAGGAACGAGTACTTGGAATTAGACGCCCAGCCGGCGATGACCACGCCATAAACTTCCATTGACGTAATGGCCATTACAAACAACAGGCCGGCGTTGATGTTGGCCAAGGCCACGTCTGGCCCAAATGGAATCACAACCCACGCAGCCAGGGCCGGCATGATGGTCAGAATAGGACCTATGAAAAACAAACCCTTGCTTGCTGCGGTGGGTACCAGGATTTCCTTGGCAAGCAGCTTGAGTGCGTCAGCGATTGGCTGCAGCAGACCCATCGGTCCGACCCGATTCGGGCCCACACGCACCTGCATCCAGCCCAGAAACTTGCGCTCCCACAGGGTGAGGTAAGCCACGGCGCCCATCAGCGGCAGGACCACCGCCACGATTTTCATGAGGGTCCAGACAACGGGCCAGCCGGCCAACGCCCACCAGGGCGCCGAGAGCAAACCCTGACCAAAATTGAACAAGGCATCGATCATGCTGCGACCTCCTGAGCCGCGGTGTGACCCCGGGCATCGGCGGTCATTTGCAGGCTGGTGGCCCGGCGCACAAGGCCGTCCAAGGCATAAATGCCTGCCACGACCGGCACGTGCGAGACAGGCGTAGCGTCCATCGCAGCTTTGGTGGAATTGCTCATCAAGTCACCAGGGATATGCGTCACACCTGGCTGACTCAGCGCAGGGGCCAGCCTCAACACTGCTTGCGAAGAGTCAAAATCAAAGTCTGGCAGACCCAACAAATTGGCCAACACGCGCAAGACCTTCCAGGCTGGCCGGGTTTCGCCCAGTGGCTTGACCACCGCATGGAAGCCCTGCACCCGCCCCTCGGCATTGACAAAGGTGCCCGATGTTTCGGTGAATGGCGCAATCGGCAGCAACACGTCACTGAAAGCCATATTGGCCTTGAACGGGCTCAATGTGACCACCATGCGCGCTTGTCCCAAGGATGCAGCCGACGCTGCGCCAGCGCTAGAGTCGAATTCAGGCTCGGTGTTCAGCAGCAGCACACCTTTCAGACCGCCGGCAAGCATCTGGCCGGCGTTGAGTCCTTCGTGGCCAGGCAAGGCACAGGCAAACTGCGCCCCCACGGTGTTGGCCGCCTCGGTGAGATAACCCACCGTGGCGCCGATGTGGTCGGCAATCCAGTTGGCCAGCGCCAACAGGCTGGATGCCTTGGCGTGATGGGCGGCCGCATTGCCCAACAGCACTGCCTTGCGCTCACCACCCAAAAGTGACAAGGCTATGGCGCGGGCCGTCTCAGTGATTTGGCCAGACCCCATGGGCGGGTTGACGCCCTTCTCGGCGGCCAAGGCAGCGGCAACATCGGCCAATGCCTGAGCCCAATGGCTGGCCGGTTGCACCAACGAATGGGTGACAGGTATGGCCCAGTCCTGCACTTGATCAGTCAACACGCTGACCGCGGCGCCCTTGCGTACGGCTTGCCGGATGCGTTGTGCAAACAGGGGGTGGTCTTTGCGCAGGTTCGAGCCCACCACCAGAACGCGCTGCAAGTCAGACAGGGCTGCGATCGGCAGGCCGAGATGGCGCACGCCGTCGGCCGGGACAAACTCGGCATGACGAAGGCGATGGTCAATGTTGTGACTGCCCAGCCCGCGCATCAGCGCACCGGCCAGCATCAGTTCTTCAAGCGTGCTGTGTGGGCTCAACAAGGCCCCCAGGCTGCTCGCGCCGTGCTCGGCTTTGATTTGCGTCAGCCCGTTAGCCACATACTCCAGAGCCGTCTGCCAGTCCACTGCCTGCCAAACGCCCCCCTGCTTGACCATGGGGCTGGTCAAGCGCTCATCGCTGTTCAGCGCCTCATAAGAGAAACGGTCACGGTCTGCTATCCAGCATTCGTTGACGGCCTCATTTTCGAGAGGCACCACGCGCATCACCCGGTTATTTTTGACCTGCACCACCAGATTGGCTCCGGTGGAGTCATGCGGGCTGACTGACTTGCGGCGCGACAGCTCCCAGGTGCGGGCACTGTAACGGAAGGGCTTGCTGGTCAAGGCACCGACCGGACAAATATCAATCATGTTGCCCGACAACTCTGAATCCACCGACTGGCCGACAAAGGTTTCAATCTCGGCATGCTCGCCGCGGTGCGACATGCCCAACTCCATCACGCCGGCCACTTCCTGGCCAAAGCGCACGCAGCGGGTGCAGTGGATGCAGCGGCTCATTTCCTGCATGGAAATCAACGGCCCGACATCCTTGACTGCCACGACCCGCTTGTCCTCTTCATAGCGCGATGACGACCCGCCGTAGCCGACTGCCAGGTCTTGCAACTGGCACTCGCCACCTTGGTCGCAGATCGGGCAATCCAGCGGGTGGTTGATCAGCAAAAACTCCATCACTGACTTTTGCGCCTTGATCGCTTTGTCGCTCTTGGTCCGCACGATCATGCCTTGCGTGACTGGCGTGGCGCAAGCCGGCATGGGCTTGGGCATTTTCTCCACATCGACCAGGCACATGCGGCAGTTGGCGGCGATGCTGAGCTTCTTGTGATAACAAAAATGGGGTATGTAGGTGCCAGCCTTCTCGGCCGCATGCATGATCATGCTGCCTTCAACAATGTCCACCTTCTTGCCGTCGAGTTCAATTTCAATCATGGCAGCACTCGCTCAGACGTAGGCTGGGACCATACAGGTCTTGTGCTCTACGTGGTATTCAAATTCGTGACGGTAGTGCTTGATCATGGCGCGCACGGGCATCGCTGCAGCATCACCCAGGGCGCAGATGGTGCGCCCCTGAATGTTGTCAGCCACTGAGTTCAGCAAATCCATGTCAGAGGGTCGACCATGTCCGGTTTCGATCCGGTCAACCATGCGCGACAGCCAGCCCGTGCCTTCGCGGCAGGGGGTGCACTGCCCACACGACTCGTGCATGTAGAAATAGCTCAGACGCTGCAGGCTCTTGACCATGCAGCGGGAGTCGTCCAGCACAATGACCGCGCCTGATCCCAGCATTGAGCCGGCTTTGGCAATGGCGTCGTAGTCCATGGTCAGGTCCATCATGATGGTCCCGGGCAGGATGGGCGAGGAGGAGCCGCCTGGAATCACCGCCTTTAACTGACGACCACTGCGCACACCACCGGCGATTTCCAGCAGTTTGGCAAACGGCGTACCCATGGGCACCTCGTAGTTGCCAGGCAGCTCCACGTCGCCGCTGACTGAATATATCTTGGTGCCACCATTGTTAGGCTTGCCACAGGCCAGGTAGGCTGCGCCACCATTGCGGATGATCCAAGGCACTGCGGCAAAGGTTTCCGTGTTGTTGATGGTGGTCGGTTTACCGTACAGCCCGAAACTGGCAGGGAACGGGGGCTTGAAGCGCGGCTGCCCTTTTTTGCCTTCCAGTGATTCAAGCAGGGCGGTCTCCTCGCCGCAAATGTAGGCGCCAAAGCCGTGCGCTGCATAGAGTTGAAAACTGAAGCCACTCCCCAAGATCTTGTCACCCAGCAAACCGGCAGCACGCGCCTCGTCCAGTGCCTCTTCAAAACGCTCGTAGCTTTTGAAGATCTCGCCGTGAATGTAGTTGTAGCCTACCGTGATGCCCATGGCATAGGCGGCGATGATCATGCCTTCGATCACGATGTGCGGGTTGAACTGCAGGATGTCGCGGTCTTTGCAGGTCCCGGGCTCACCCTCGTCCGAGTTGCAGACCAGGTACTTTTGGCCCGGGAACTTCCGCGGCATGAAGCTCCACTTGAGTCCGCTCGGGAACCCTGCGCCGCCACGGCCACGCAGGGCCGATTCCTTGACCGTCGCAATGACTTGGTCTTGGGTTAGGCCTTCGCCGCCATCACGCGCGAGGATCTTGCGCAGCGCCGCATAACCGCCGCGCGCCTCATAGTCGGCGAGCCGCCAGTTGCTGCCATTCAAACCCGCGTAGATCTGCGGGTTGATATGCCGGTCATGAAAGCAAGTTTGCACGCCATTGGCTTGGAACTGGCTCAAAATTTGGTCAGCGTTCGTCATGATTTCTCCGCTTCCCGCAGGCCATCTACCAGTTGGTCTAACTTATCGTCGGTCATGAAGCTGCACATGGTGCGGTCATTGACCAGCAGCACCGGCGAGTCCGCACAAGCACCCAGACATTCCGACTGCTGCAAAGTGAACATGCCGTCCGGTGTGGTCTCGCCCATGTGCACGCCAAGCTTATGCTCGAGATGCTTCAAGGCGCGACCGCCATCACGCAACTGGCAGGGCAAATTGGTGCAGACATTGAGCTTGTACTTGCCCACCGGGCGCTGGTTGTACATGTTGTAAAAAGTGGTGACCTCACGCACCGCAATGGGCGCCATGCCAAGGTAGTCAGCCACCACCTTTTCGCTCTCTGCGCTGACAAAGCCGGCTTCCTGCTGGACGATGGCCAAGCAGGCCATTACCGCCGACTGCTTTTGCTCAGGGGGGTACTTGGCGACTTCGCGCGCAAACCGCGCCAGGCCTGCCTCTGAAACAACTGATGTGCTCATCGGTCGATTTCTCCAAACACGATATCCATGGTGCCGATGACGGCAACGGCATCGGCGATCATGTGTCCACCGGCCATCTCGTTGAGTGCAGCCAGATGCACATAGCCTGGCGGTCGGATCTTCAGGCGGTAGGGCTTGTTCGCACCGTCGCTGATCAGGTAAATACCAAACTCGCCCTTGGGGTGCTCGACCGCGGCGTAGGCTTCGCCTTCGGGCACATGAAAGCCTTCGGTAAAGAGTTTGAAGTGGTGGATCAGTTCTTCCATGTTGGACTTCATGGATTCGCGATCAGGTGCCGCCACTTTGTGGTTGCCGGTGATCACCGGTCCAGGGTTGAGGCGCAGCCAATCGACACACTGCTTGATGATGCGATTGGATTGCTTCATTTCCTCCATGCGCACCAGATAGCGGTCATAGCAGTCGCCTGTGGCACCTACGGGAATGTCAAACTCCATACGGTCATAGACGTCATAGGGCTGCTTTTTGCGCAGGTCCCAGGCGATGCCTGAGCCACGCAACATAGGCCCTGTGAAGCCCAAATTGAGCGCGCGCTCCGGTGTGACAACACCGATACCTACCGTGCGCTGTTTCCAGATCCGGTTCTCTGTCAGCAGCGTGTGGTACTCGCCGAGATAGGTCGGGAAGCGCTGGGTGAAGTCGTCAATAAAGTCGAGCAAGGAGCCCTGCCGGTTGCTGTTCAGTTGGGCGATGCCACGGGCATTCCGAATCTTGTTTGCCTTGTACTGCGGCATGCTGTCGGGCAGGTCGCGGTAGACGCCGCCCGGGCGGAAATAGGCGGCATGCATGCGCGCGCCACTGACAGCCTCGTACATGTCAAACAGGTCTTCACGCTCACGAAAGGCGTAGATCAGAATGGTTGAGCTCCCGCAGTCGTTGCCATGGGAGCCCAGCCACATCAGGTGATTGAGCAGGCGTGTGATCTCGGCAAACATGACACGGATGTACTGCGCACGCAAGGGCACGTCAATACCCATCAGCTTTTCAATGGCCAAGCAATAGGCGTGCTCGTTGCACATCATCGAGACGTAATCGAGCCGGTCCATGTAGGGCAGCGACTGGATAAATGTCTTGCTTTCGGCAAGCTTTTCAGTGGCGCGGTGCAACAGGCCAATATGCGGGTCGGCGCGTTGGATAACCTCGCCATCAAGCTCAAGCACCAGGCGCAAAACGCCGTGCGCTGCCGGGTGCTGAGGCCCAAAATTCAGGGTGTAGTTTTTAATGTCAGCCATGACGCATACCGCCTAGTGCAGGCCTCCGTAGTTGTCTTCCCGGATGATGCGCGGTGTAATTTCACGTGGCTCAATGGTGACGGGCTGATAGACCACACGCCGGCTCTCTGCGTCGTAGCGCATTTCGACATGGCCACTCAGGGGAAAATCCTTGCGGAACGGGTGCCCGATAAATCCGTAGTCGGTCAAAATGCGCCGCAGGTCATCATGCCCCTCGAACACAATGCCGAACAGGTCAAACGCCTCGCGCTCGAACCAGTTGGCCGAGCTCCAGACCGCAGTGACCGAAGGCAGCATCGGCAGGTCGTCATCGGGTGCTGATACCCGAACGCGCAGGCGCTGGTTCAAGCTGACCGACAACAAATGCAGCACCACACCAAAGCGCGGGCCGTCCAGGCCGACGCCCTTGTAATCCGAATAGTCGACGCCACAGAGGTCAATCAGCTGCTCGAACTGGCAACCCGGTGCATCACGCAGTGTCAGGGCCACCTGGCGCAATACAGCCGCATCGACGTGCACACTCAACTCGCCACGGGCGACGCCGATATGTAGCACCTTGTCACCCAACGCGGCCGCCACAACGGCTTGTAGCGCCTCAGGATTCACAGCATAAACAGTCATCGCAATCCCTCAGACTCGGGCAATGGTTTGGGTGCGGCGGATTTTTTGCTGCAGTTGCATGATGCCGTAGAGCAAAGCCTCAGCGGTCGGCGGGCAACCCGGCACATAGACGTCGACCGGCACAATGCGGTCGCAACCCCGCACCACCGAGTAGCTGTAGTGGTAGTAACCACCACCGTTGGCACAGGAACCCATGCTGATGACCCAGCGAGGCTCTGACATTTGGTCGTAAACCTTGCGCAGGGCTGGGGCCATTTTGTTGCACAGCGTACCGGCAACAATCATGAGGTCAGACTGCCGCGGGCTCGCACGGAACACCTCAGCGCCAAAGCGGCTTATGTCATAACGCGCGGCAGCTGCGTGCATCATCTCGACAGCACAGCAGGCCAATCCGAAGGTCATGGGCCAAACCGAACCGGTCTTTGCCCAGTTCATCACCGAGTCATAGCTGGTGGTGACAAAGCCTTCCTTCAGTACGCCTTCGATCATTGCATCTTCCCCGCTTATTCCCAGTCAAGGGCGCCTTTTTTCCACTCATAGACAAAGCCCACGACCAGAATGCTCAGAAAAACCATGACCGACCAGAAGCCAAGGCTACCAATGTCCTTGAGCGACACCGCCCACGGAAACAAGAAGGCAATCTCAAGGTCGAACAAGATGAACAAGATGGCCACCAGGTAATAGCGAACATCGAATTTCATGCGTGCGTCTTCAAAGGCTTCAAAGCCGCATTCGTAAGGAGAGTTTTTGGCTGGATCAGGCCGGTTCGGGCCGAGCAAGTAACCCAAAACCTGGGGGACGATGCCAACACCGATACCAACCAGAATGAACAAGAGGACTGGCAGGTACTGTTCAAGATTCATCTGGTGATGCTGATCAAGTTATTGGTCAGCAGCGGGTGAACGCTGCAAACCTCTTATCTGGTGCCGTCGGCGAGACTCGAACTCGCACAGCTTTCGCCACTACCCCCTCAAGATAGCGTGTCTACCAATTTCACCACGACGGCGGCTTTCAAGAGTCCGGATGGCATGAGGCGCCGTAAGGCGAATTGCTCTCCGAAAACAACTAGAGTTTACCCTGAAAACGGCTTGTTTCCTTAGCGCAAAAAGGGTATTTCAAGGGCATTACTTCGATGGAATCTGCGCCGCGCCAGAGGCTGGCACCACCGGTGCGGACGCCGCGGCAGCCGGTGCTGAAACGCTAACGCCTTGCAGCACACTGCCTACAGGCGCAGTTGGCTGGGCCATGCCGAAATAGGCCAGCAACAAGGTGCAGACGAAGAAGATGGTCGCCAAGACAGCCGTACTGCGCGACAGAAAATTAGCGCTACCGGTAGCTCCAAAAAGGCTGCCTGAACCACCGCTGCCAAAGGCAGCGCCCATGTCTGCGCCCTTGCCATGTTGCATCAGGATCAGGCCCATCATGGCGACTGCCGACAACATTTGAACAGCGAGAAGAATGGTCAACAAGATACTCATGAATTACTCCGGAAAAGATAGCTTAGCAGGATGGCGTTAGCGCGCTGCCGCGATGATTGACAAAAAGTCTGGCGCCTTGAGCGAGGCACCGCCGACAAGGCCGCCATCGACATCAGGCTGCGCCAGCAACTCAGCCGCATTGGCGGCATTCATGCTGCCGCCATACAAAATGGCCACGCGGTCTGCCTGTGAGGACGCCGCCTTTAATTGGGCGCGTAACAGGGCGTGCACTTCCTGGGCCTGTGCGGCACTGGCGGTCTTGCCCGTGCCTATAGCCCAGACAGGCTCGTACGCGACCACGATTTCACTGATGCAGTGTCCGTTCACATGGATCACCGCAGCAAGTTGACGCTTGACAACCGCTTCCGTGGCACCCGCCTCGCGCTCAGCCAAGGTTTCGCCCACGCACACGATGGGCGTGATGCCGCAAGCCAGCGCCCGCTGCGCCTTCAATGCGACCATGGCATCGGTTTCGCCATGGTAATGGCGCCTTTCCGAATGACCCACCAGACAATAGCGCACGCCATAGTCACGAAGCATGGCAGCCGATACTTCCCCTGTGTAGGCGCCGCCCTCGTAGGCCGACATGTCCTGCGCCCCGAGGTCGAATCCACTACCCGTCAGCAGGCTTTGAACTTGGGCCAGATAGACCGAAGGGACGCACAGCGCAACTTGGCAGGCCACCGTCGCTGGCAGCCCCGAGCGCAGTGCGTGGATCAAGGCCTCGTTGGCAGCCAAACTGCCATTCATTTTCCAGTTGCCAGCAATCAGCGTTTTCTTCATGCGGCACCCCAGGTCAGCACGATCTTTCCAATGTGCTGATTGGACTCCATCAGCTCATGTGCACGCGCCGCTTCGGCAGCAGGGAAAGTGCTGTGAATCACCGGCTTGATACGTCGCTGCTCGATCAAAGGCCAAATCTTGTCACGAAGCGCCATGGCTATGGCCGCCTTGAAGGCCACCGGCCTTGGCCGCAAGGTCGAGCCGGTCACAGTCAGCCGCCGACGCAACACCAACCCAGCGTTGAATTCACACTTGACGCCACCCTGGACGGCGATCATGACCAATCGGCCATCTTCACTCAGGCATTCGATTTCTTTGGCGACATAGGTGCCAGCCACCATATCCAAAACAACGTCGACGCCAGCGCCGTTGGTCAGACGCATGGTTTCCTGCTGAAAATCATGACTGCGGTAATTGATGGCGTGGTCGGCACCCAAAGCCAGGCAGGCCTGACATTTGGCGTCGCTACCGGCTGTGACCAGCACATGGGCACCGAAGGCTTTGGCCATTTGGATGGCTGTCACGCCAATGCCGCTGGAGCCACCCTGAATCAGGATGCGTTCGCCTGGCTGCAGACGAGCGCGGTCAAACACATTGCTCCAGACTGTGAAAAAAGTTTCGGGCAATGACGCGGCCTCGATGTCGCTCAGCCCCTTGGGCACCGGCAGGCACTGCTGCACAGGCGCGACACAGTACTCGGCGTAGCCACCACCAGCCACAAGGGCACAGACACGGTCCCCGATCGCCAGTCCGGCCTGAGCCATCGCCTGGGCGTCGCCCTGAACAATAACGCCGGCGAGTTCTAGGCCGGGAATATCGGACGCCCCTGGCGGCACCGGGTACAGGCCGGTCCGCTGCAAGACGTCAGGCCGGTTGACGCCGCTGGCCGCGACCCGGATCAAGACCTCTCCGGCACCCGCAACCGGCATAGGCCGCTCAGCCAATTGCAGCACCGAGGGCGCGCCAAAGGCCGAAATCTCAACAACTTTAATGGTCATATCAGCCGATAGCCCTTGTTCCGCTTGGACCAGGCGCTATCATTTTCATATCAAGGCAGATGTTGCTCAAGCGTGGTCGCCGTGCTGTGTCGGGCGATCCAGCAGCACCTTCATCGACAGCTTGATGCGGCCTTTTTCGTCGGTCTCCATGACCTTGACCTTGACAATCTGGCCCTCGGACAGGTAGTCGGTGACCTTTTCGACACGTTCGTGGGCGATCTGGCTGATGTGCAGCAGACCGTCTTTGCCGGGCAACAAGTTGATCAGTGCGCCGAAATCAAGAATCTTGGTGACCGGGCCCTCGTAGATCTTGCCGATTTCAACCTCAGCTGTGATCTGCTCGATGCGGCGCTTGGCTTCTTCGGCCTTGGCCGGATCGGCCGAGGCGATGGTGATGGTGCCGTCTTCCTCGATGTTGATCTGGGTTCCGGTCTCTTCAGTTAGGGCACGAATCACCGAACCGCCTTTACCGATCACGTCACGGATCTTGTCCGGGTTGATCTTCATGGTGAACAGTCGTGGCGCGAAGTTGGACACTTCGGTCTTGGCCTCGCTCATGGCTTCTTGCATCTTGCCCAGGATGTGCATGCGGGCTTCCTTGGCCTGCGCCAGAGCAACTTGCATGATCTCACGGGTAATGCCCTGGATCTTGATGTCCATCTGCAAGGCTGTGATGCCGTTGGTGGTGCCTGCGACCTTGAAGTCCATGTCGCCGAGGTGATCTTCATCACCCAGAATGTCAGTCAGCACCGCAAAACGGTTGCCATCCTTGATCAGGCCCATGGCGATACCCGCCACGTGCGCTTTCATGGGAACACCAGCGTCCATCAAGGACAGGCAACCACCGCAGACCGAAGCCATCGACGAGGAACCATTGGACTCGGTGATTTCGCTGACGACGCGCATGGTGTAAGGGAAGTCTTCCTTGTTTGGCAGGCAGGCCACCAGGGCGCGCTTGGCCAGACGGCCGTGGCCGATTTCGCGGCGCTTGGGCGTACCCACACGACCGGTTTCGCCAGTGGCAAACGGAGGCATGTTGTAGTGCAGCATAAAGCGGTCTTCATACTCGCCAGCCAGGGCATCGATGCGTTGGGCATCGCGCTCGGTGCCCAGCGTGGTCACCACCAGTGCCTGGGTCTCGCCACGGGTAAACAGGGCTGAGCCATGGGTGCGCGGCAGGACGCCGTTGCGAATTTCAATCGGACGCACGGTGCGAGTGTCACGACCGTCAATGCGCGGCTCGCCGGCCAGAATTTGGCTGCGAACAATGCGGGCTTCGATGTCAAACAGCATGCCCTCGACCTTGACGCCGTCAAAGGCCACGCCGTCGGCCTTCAAGTCAGCCATGACCACAGCATAGGCTTCACGGCAGGCGTGGGTGCGGGACTGCTTATTGCGAATTTGATAAGCCGCGCGCAAGCGCTCTTCTGCCAGCGCATTCACGCGGGCAATCAAAGGCTCGTCCTTGGCGGGTGCAGCCCAGTCCCAGAGTGGCTTGCCGGCATCGCGAACCAGATCGTGGATGGCGTTGATGGCAATGTTGCCCTGCTCATGGCCAAACACCACGGCGCCGAGCATGATCTCTTCGCTGAGTTGCTGGGCTTCAGACTCCACCATCAGCACGGCGGCTTCGGTACCGGCAACCACCAGGTCCATGATGGAGCCCTTGCGCGCCGTTTGGCCCGGGTTGAGCACGTACTCACCGTTGATGTAGCCAACTCGAGCGGCGCCAATCGGGCCGGTGAATGGAATACCGCTGATGGACAGGGCAGCGCTGGTGGCGATCAGGGCGGCAATGTCTGCATCGACTTCAGGGTTGAGCGACAGGGTATGCACCACGACCTGAACTTCATTGAAGAAGCCTTCGGGGAACAGCGGGCGAATCGGGCGGTCAATCAGACGGCTGGTGAGGGTTTCAAACTCGCTGGGCCGACCTTCGCGCTTGAAAAAGCTTCCTGGAATTTTGCCAGCAGCATAGGTTTTTTCCAGGTAATCCACCGTCAGGGGGAAGAAATCCTGACCAGGCTTGGCGTTCTTGGACGCCACCACGGTCGCCAGCACCACTGTGCCTTCGATATTCACCATCACAGCACCACCAGATTGGCGGGCGATTTCACCGGTTTCCATGATGACCGTGTTCTGGCCCCACTGGAATGTCTTGGTCACTTTATTGAACATGCTCATATTGATATCTCCTGATCACAATGCGGGAGGTGCAGGCCACCTCGCCCGAGCCCGGATACAGCCTGACAGAACACGATGCCATTCCAGAGAAAACCGGGCCGATGGGCTCAAATTTCGATGGAATGACACAGCTTCGCTCTGATTTCGCCTTCTCCGAAGTAAAAAACGCCTGAGCAGCAGAGCTAACTCAGGCGTTCATCATCCGATGGGTCGTTTACTTGCGCAGACCCAACTTGGAGATCAGCGCGGTGTAGCGGTCAGCGTCCTTGGACTTGAGGTAGTCCAGCAGCTTACGACGGCGGCTCACCATGCGCAGCAGACCACGGCGACCATGGTGGTCTTTGGCGTGGGTCTTGAAGTGGGGGGTGAGCTCGTTAATGCGGGCAGTCAACAAGGCGACCTGAACTTCAGGGCTGCCTGTGTCGCCGGCTTGGCGTGCGTTGTCTTTGACGACAGCGGCTTTGATGCTGGATGCGATCATGTCATTTTCCTGTGTAAATTGAACTTGCGTGCGGCGCTGGAACTGCCCCGGACGTGTGCTTATGCAGTGTGCAAAGCCTTTGGAGTATAGCTGAAGCGACCCGTCCAGCCTGACCCAGATGCACCCACGCCTCAGGGCTGCGCGGCGAGCCAGCGCTGCAGGCGTTCAACGCCCTGTACCAAGCGCTGCAGGTCGCGCGAGGCAAAGCACCAGCGCAACCAGCCCTGCGCCTCGGGCGCGAACGCCTCGCCCGGGGCCAGGCCGAGCCCCGCCTCAAGGACCAGCCGCTTCGCCGTCTGCAGCGAGTCCGGATGCCCCGCCAACTTGAAAAATGCATACATACCGCCCCGCGCAGGCGCCACCTGAACCCCAGGCACTGCCTGCAGCAAGGGGATGAGGGTGTCGCGGCAAAGCTTCAAGTGCGCCACCACCGAAGGTGTGATGGCATCGGTGTGCTGCAGCGCGGCGATGCCGGCACGTTGGGTGAAGACGCTGGCGCAGGAGGTGTTGAACTCGATCAGCTTGCTGATCTGAGGCGTCATGTCCGGGGGCATCACCAACCAGCCTAGACGCCAGCCCGTCATCAAAAAGCTCTTGGAGAAGCTGTGCACCACCACCAGCCGGTCGTCGGGCGCAGCAACGTCCAAAAAACTGGGGGCACAGCCATTGGCGCTGGGCTCAAAATAAAGCCGCTCGTAGACTTCGTCAGCCAGAATCCAGGTCCCGGTCTGGCGGCAATGGTCCAGGATTTGCTGCTGCTCTTCACGCGTCAGGGTCCAGCCGGTGGGGTTGTTGGGTGCATTGACGATGAGCAGCTTGGTTTGAGGAGTCACCGCTGACAGCAAGGCGCTCATATCGAGCTGCCATTGCCCATCCTGGGGCGTCAGGGGCACACAGCGCAGTTGCGCACCCATGATGGCGGGCTGGGCCGTCAAATTGGGCCAGACTGGCGTTACCGCCACCACCTCATCACCGGCATCGACCAGCTGTTGTATGGCCAGCATCAAGGCGTTGACCCCGCCGCTGGTGATGGCCAATCGGTCGAGCCAGATCGGGCCATGGCGCGCGCTCATGTACTCAGCCACCGCGTGCCGCAACTCGGGCAGCCCCAGGTTCTGAGAATAAAAAGTCTCGCCCTTTTGAAGGGAGGCAATCGCCGCCTGGCGAATGACCTCAGGCGTGACCTCATCGCTTTCACCAAACCAGAACGCCAGCACATCGCTGCGCCCCATACCCGCGTTGGCGACCTCGCGGATACGGCTTTCAGCAAGATTGAGAATAACTTTGCGCATGAATCGCTCCTGAAAATAACGGGTCAGCCCGGACGCAGCATATTGCAACGCGTGGGCAGTTCGGCTTGTGCGGCGGTGAGGGTCTTGACGACGCGGAATCCGAAACCGGAACCTTCAACGTCAAATTTCACGCCAGCATTGCCTTGGCGCTCCATCACACCCACCACCAAAGGCTGTTGAAATTGATGGTCGGCCGCCCGCATGGTGCCAGTCTGCCCGGCCAAGGTGACCCGAGCCTGTTCGAGCTGCTTGGCCACCGTCACGGGCTGCAGCGTACCGGCCTGCTCGATGGCCTGGACCAGCGCCTCCACCATCAATTGCATGCGCAGGTGCACGTAGTCATCAGCGGGCTGCGGGAAGCGCTGCCGAAACGCCTGGTAAAACGCTTCACTCTGTGGGCCAGGCACATTGGGCAACCAGTCGGCCACGGCCATCACGCGGCCGATACCTGCCTCGCCGATGGCTGCTGGCGCGCCCAGCGCGTTGCCGTAGAACGTGTAGAAACGGCCTTCGAAGCCCAGCTCCCGTGCTGCCTTGACCAGCAGCGTCAGGTCATTACCGAAATTGCCGGTGATGACCGCCTGGGCACCGCTGGCCTTGATTTTGGCGATGTAGGGCGAAAAATCCTTGACCCGACCCATGGGGTGAAGCTCATCACCCACGATCTGAACGTCGGGCCTCAGCAGACCCAATTGGCGCCGGGCATCGCGCGCCACGGCCTGACCAAAGCTGTAGTCCTGGCCGAGGATATAAACGCTTCGCAGGGACTGGTCGTCCTTGAGCACCGCTATCAGAGCGGCCATACGCATGTCGGCGTGGGCATCAAACCGAAAGTGCCAAAAACTGCACTTTTCATTGGTCAGCACCGGGTCAACAGCCGAGTAGTTGAGGAAGAGCACTCGGCGCGCCGGTTCGCGCTCGTTGTGTTTGTTGATGGCATCCAGCAGTGCTGCTGCCGTCGCTGATGAGTTGCCTTGCAAGACATAAGCGGCGCCGTCGTCAATAGCGGCCTTGAGAACCGACAGAGCCTCTTCGTTCTGACCCTTGTTGTCGTGCCGTTGCAGGCTGAGCAGTCGCGCGCCACTGCCATCTCGAAGCCTGACGCCGCCGCGCACATTGGCCCTCTCCACGGCCCACAAAAGATTGCGAAACACCGCCTCGCCGGTGTTGGCGAACGGCCCACTCAGGGTTTCAATCAAGGCCAGCTTGATCGGTGGCGGCGCCGCAGGGGTTTGCGCCAACACCAGGGTCGGGCCAAGTAGCGCCAGCAGCAGCCATTTCAAGACCCTGCCGCAAACAATAAACATGTGGAAATTTCTCTTGAAAACGGTCGCTTCATTCGCACGTTCAGTGCATGCGATGGTTCATGTCGAACCGCGCTCAGTGTACTAGGAGCCTACTCATGTTTTTCGCCACATCACCCGCCGCCCTGCGTCGTCAAATCTATTCGCCAGCCGGCCTCTCGCTCGAACGTTTTCTGAATCAGGTCCAAGTCGCCGGCCGCCAGCAGAGCGCTGTCACTAGCCAGGACGACACGTCGTACACATTGACTTTCGATATGCCCGGTATTTCGAAAGACCAACTGAGCATCGGGATTGAGGGCAACATCGTCCGCCTGAACAGCAAGGAAGGCGCACCCCGCGCCTACAAGGCAGCCTATGAATTGCCGCAAGACATCGATGTGGCCAGCAGCGAAGCCAGGCTGGAGAACGGCGTGCTCACGCTCAAGCTGACCAAGCAGGTGCCGGTAAGCCGCGTCACCGAGCTGGCGGTCAACTAAGGCCCAGCACCTTGCTCACAGGGCATCGAGCGGCCAGCGCGGCTTAACGTCAAAAGCGTAGGCCCAGCTGGCCGCCTGCACGCCAGACTGCAGCCGCATCGCCGCAGCCATGGCAATCATGGCGCCGTTGTCGGTGCACAGGTGCAGCTCCGGGTAGTGCACCCGCACGCCCCGGCGCTGGCAGGCCTGGTTGAGTTGCTGGCGCAAGTGGCGGTTGGCGCCCACGCCACCAGCCACCACCAACCGGCCCAGCCCGGTTTGAGCCAAGGCAGCCAGCGACTTTTTCACCAGCACCTCCACAATCGCGGCCTCGGTCGAGGCTGCCAAATCAGCCCGCACTTGCAGCGGCAGTTCGGCCACCGTGCCAGCATGCTCAGTGGCCAGGCGCTTGGCCTGCACCATCACCGCAGTCTTGAGACCAGCGAACGAAAAATCCAGGTTGGGCTGGTTCAACAGGGGGCGCGGCAACTTGAATGCAGCGGGATTACCACCCTCGGCCAGACGCGACAAGGCCGGACCACCGGGGTAACCTAGCCCCAGCAACTTGGCCGATTTGTCAAAGGCCTCACCAGCGGCATCGTCAATGGTTTCGCCCAGCAGCGTGTAGCGCCCCACCCCTTCCACCCGCATCAGCTGGGTATGACCACCCGACACCAGCAGGGCCACAAACGGGAAAGTGGGCGGATCGGCGCTCAAAAACGGCGACAACAAATGCCCCTCCAGGTGGTGCACGCCCAGCACCGGCTTGCCCAGGGCTGCCCCCAGCGCGCATGCCACGCCAGCACCCACCAGCAAGGCCCCAGCCAGGCCCGGGCCTCGGGTGAACGCGACCACATCGACCTCGGCCAGCGTGCGCCCGGCCTGCGCCAACACCTGGGCGCCCAGCGGCAACACCCGGCGAATATGGTCGCGACTGGCCAGCTCAGGCACCACGCCGCCATAGGCCTGGTGCATCTCAATCTGGCTGTGCAAGGCCTGTGACAGTAAGACCGGCGTGTCTGTGCTTTGCAACTGCACCAGTGCCACCCCGGTTTCGTCGCATGAGGACTCGATCCCAAGCACCAGAGCGTTGTTCAACATAGCGGGCAAGTTTAGGGGATTGGCCTCCGACATAAGCTCATAGCGCCAAGTCATCAAGCCAGAGGGACAATCCGCTTATGGGCATCGCCAACTACATCAAGGAAATCGGCCGCGGCAAGGAGGGCGCACGCCCGCTGAATCGCGAGCAAGCGGCTGACCTGATGGGCCAGGTTCTGGACGGTGCGGTGACCGACCTGGAGGTGGGTGCGTTCTGCCTTGCCATGCGCATCAAGGGTGAGACACCGCAAGAGATGGCCGGCTTTCTGGACGCCACGCGGCAGCGCATGCAGCTGGTGCCCAACGCCGACCAGCCCACCGTGGTGCTGCCCAGCTACAACGGGGCGCGCAAGTTGCCGGTGCTCACGCCCTTGCTGGCCCTGCTGCTGGCGCGCGAAGGACTGGCTGTGCTAGTGCACGGCATGGCCACCGAAAACAGCCGGACTTCCACACAAAATGTGCTCGAAACCCTTGGTATCAGGGCAGAGTTAGCTATAGAACCGATAGCGATTGGCAGCGTCCGCTACTTTCCGACCGGCCTGCTGTGCCCCGGGTTGGCGCGTCTGCTGGATGTTCGTCGGGTGGTGGGCTTGCGTAACCCGGCGCACAGCCTGGTCAAGCTGATGAACCCCTGCAGCCATACCGCACTGGTGGTGGGCAGCTACACCCACCCGGAATACGCCAAATCAATGGCCGCCACCCTGCAGTTGGTGCAGGCCAGCGCCCTGCTGCTGCGCGGCACTGAAGGCGAGCCAGTGGCCGACCCGCGACGCACACCCGCCATGGATGCCTTTGCCAACGGCCAGGCTCAGCGGGTTCAAGAGGCACAGTCCGGCCCCTTAGCCCAGTTGCCAGACCTGCCAGCCCCGGACGCAGCCAGCACCGGGCGCTGGATCGAATCGGTGCTGAACGGCCAGCGGCCGGTGCCAGAACCCATCGCCCTTCAGGTCAGCCATCTGGTGCGGCTGGCCCGGGGCCCATCTTCTTCCATGGTGCCATGAGTACCACCGCCAACCCTCCCCGCTCGCTGGGCAGCTGCACTCTGGTGGGCGCCGGCCCAGGCGACCCGGAATTATTGACGCTCAAGGCGCTCAAGGCGATCCAGGCCGCCACCCTGCTGCTGGTTGATGACCTGGTCAGCGACGCCATCGTGGCTTTTGCTGCCCCCAGCGCCCGTGTGGTGTACGTGGGCAAGCGCGGCGGCTGCCAGTCAACACCTCAGGCTTTTATTGAAAAGTTGATGGTCAGCGCGGTGCAGGACGGCGAGCAGGTGGTGCGGCTCAAGGGTGGCGACCCCTTCATTTTTGGCCGTGGCGGTGAAGAAATGGCCCATCTGCAGGCTGCCGGCATCACTGTGGGCGTGGTCAACGGCATCACCGCCGGACTGGCGGCCGTCACAGCATTGGGCGTGCCGCTGACGCACCGCGAACACGCCCACGGCGTGGTGTTCGTGACAGGCCACGCCAAACCCGGCGATGCTGGCACCGACTGGCCGGCGCTGGCGGCCACGGCCCGCCAAGCCCGCCTGACCCTGGTGATTTACATGGGGGTCAGCGGTGCGGCACGGATTCAGGAGGCGCTGCTGCAAGGCCTACCCGGCCAGACGCCGGTGGCCATCATCCAACACGCCAGCCTGCCTGAGCAACGCCACGCGGTGTGCACACTGGCGGAGTTGCACCACACCCTGGCGGCGGAACAGTTGGGCAGCCCCAGTGTGATCGTGGTGGGCGACGTGCTGCAGGGTTTGCTGGCTGTCGCTAGCGCGAGGACTCGCGCCGCCTGACGCTCAGCGGGCCAGCCAGTCCGCCTGCGCCTGCAGCACTTGCTCAGCAGAGCGGCCAGCCAGATCTTTGTACAGGGCCGGGGCAGTCGCCCCTTCGGTATTGACCAGCAAAACGCGGGATGACTCATCCAAACCGACCTGATCGCGCCAGGCCGGAGAGGCCGCCAGCGCCTGCAAACCGGCCAGCCCGGCGGCCCCTGATTCGCCACTGAGCACCGGGACATCGCCCGCGTCACCGCGCGCCAGCACCCCCATGGCCTGCACCGCCGCCTGGTCCGAGACGGTCATGAAGAAGTCAACGCCCGGCTGCAGGAAGCGCCAGGCCAGCGGCGAGGCCTCACCGCAAGCCAGCCCGGCCATCACCGAATCCACCGTACCGGCTGTGGCGGCGGCTTGACCTTGCTGCGCGCTCTGGTACAGGCAGTCGGCCTGCTGCGGCTCCACCACCACAAACACCGGCCGCTGCGCCCCCAGCCGCTCCCAGAAATAGCTCAGCACACCGGCCGCAAAGCCACCCACGCCACCTTGAAGGATCACATGGCTGTAGTCCGGGGCCGGGGCCTGGTCGGCTGGCCAAAGCTCGTCGGCAATCATGGCGTAGCCCTGCATCACGTCGCGCGGCACATCGTCGTAGCCGGGGTAGGAGGTGTCAGACACCACTTGCCAGCCGTTCACTGCCGCCAGCCGAGCAGCCTCATGCACCGACGCGTCGTAATTGCCGGCGATGCGCACGATCTCAGCGCCCAGGGCGGCGATAGGCGTCTCGCGCTCGGGGCTGACCTGAGCATGCAGCACGATGACGCAGCGGCAGCCCACGCTCTGCGCCGCCGCAGCCAGAGCCCGGCCGTGGTTGCCGTCAGTGGCGCTGATCACCACCCAATCTTTCAGCTGCGCCGCATGTCGCCCCGCCAGCAAATCGGTCGGCATAAAACCGGCGTCGGGCCAATGGCGCAAGATCAGTCGTAACAGCGCCACCGGCGCGCCCAGCACCTTGAAACTGGCCAGGGGCGACCGGCTGGACTCGTCCTTCAGGCTGATATTCGCCACACCGAGTTCTCTGGCCAGGCCCGGCAAAGCCCATACCGGCGAAGGGCCGCTGAACTGAGAGCGCCAGCCGCTGAGCCAGCGCCGGCCCTCCTGGGCTGTATCGATGTTCAGCAATTGCTGCAGAGGCGCGGGGTAAGCACAACGCACAAGGTGCGGGTTGGTCAGCAGCATTCAGCGCTCCAGTAGGGTCGATGCCGGCAATTTTCGCATTCAGCAAAAGCGCCGCACTACACTGCCGCCATGCAGAGTTTTGACGTGGTGATCATCGGTGCCGGCGCGGCCGGGTTGTTTTGCGCCGGCGTGGCCGGACAGCTGGGCTTGAAGGTGCTGATCATCGACCACAGTGAGAAGGTGGCCGAAAAAATCCGTATCTCGGGCGGCGGACGCTGCAACTTCACCAACCGCGACACCAACGCCAGCAACTTTCTAGGCGACAACCCCAATTTTTGCCGCTCGGCTCTGGCGCGTTACACGCCTCAGGACTTCATCGCCCTGCTGCAAAAACACGGCGTGGCCTGGCATGAAAAGCATCGGGGCCAGCTGTTTTGCGACCACTCGGCCGAAGACATCATCCGCCTGCTGTTGGCGGAGTGCGATGCGGGCGGCGTGACGCGCTGGCAGCCCTGCCGCATGCAGTCCATTGCCTTTTCGGTTACCAGCCCTTATGGCAGTAGCCTAGGCAGCTATGAAATCAGTAGCGATCTGGGTCAGGTGCAGGCCGGGGCGGTGGTGGTGGCCACGGGCGGCCTGTCCATCCCAAAAATTGGTGCCAGTGACCTGGGCTACCGCATTGCCCGTCAGTTTGAGCTGCCGGTGATCGAGCCGCGACCCGCGCTGGTGCCGCTGACCTTTGACGCCGCCGCCTGGGCACCGTATGCCGAACTGGCCGGCCTGGCGCTGCCGGTGCGCCTTGAGACCGGCAGCAAAAAGGGGCACATGAGCTTTGCCGAAGACCTGCTGTTCACCCACCGAGGCTTGAGCGGCCCGGGTGTGCTGCAAATATCGAGCTATTGGGCGCCGGGCACGCCGATCCGACTTAACCTGGCGCCGCTGCACGACACGACGGACTGGTTGTCACGGGCCAAAGCCACGTCGCGCCGGCTGATTGCCAACGAGTTGGGCGCGCTGGTGCCCGCCCGGCTGGCCGACGCCTGGGTGGCGCAGGGCTCAGCCCTGGGCCATAACTGGCTGCGCCCCATCAACGAGGCCTCTGACAAAGCCCTGACCGCACTGGCTGACCGGCTGGCCAATTGGGCGCTGACGCCCACTGGCACCGAAGGCTACCGAAAGGCCGAGGTCACGGCCGGGGGCCTGGATACCCGGGCCCTGTCCAGCCAAACCATGGAGTCTCGCCAGCCGGGTTTGTATTTCATTGGCGAGGTCGTCGACGTCACCGGTTGGCTGGGGGGCTACAACTTCCAGTGGGCCTGGGCCAGCGGCTATGCCTGCGCCCAGGCAATGGCGGCGCGCCTGCGGCCGGCTACTGTCAGCGCCTGAATGTGGGTCTTGAAACTCGATTGAAACCCAAAATTTGTAAGGCTATAATTCACGGCTTTGCTGGCAAACCCCCGCTGCCTGATCAATTTTTAAGCGGGGAACATTGCAGAACATCCGTCACATGGCCCGATCTTCCATTGGCTGAACACTGCACCTTTTGGACAACATGACGTAATGACAACCATCCGTGTAAAAGAGAACGAGCCGTTTGATGTAGCCCTGCGCCGTTTCAAGCGCACCATTGAGAAACTGGGTCTTTTGACTGACTTGCGCGCACGCGAGTTCTACGAAAAGCCGACTGCCGAGCGTAAGCGCAAGAAAGCTGCTGCCGTTAAGCGTAATTACAAGCGCATCCGCGCCATGCAGTTGCCCAAAAAGATGTACTGATCGGGTCACCCCGGTCAGTGGCCTGCCAGGCCACATCAAAGCTCGCCGGGGACGCTCAGGCGGGCTTTTTTTATGTCGCCCCGTTTTGCTTACCCTCTTTATCCCCACTTGCCAGGAGCACTGCAATGTCACTCAAAGACCAAATCACCGACGACATGAAGACCGCCATGCGCGCCCGCGACAGCGAGCGCCTGGGCACCATCCGGTTGCTGCTAGCTGCTGCCAAGCAAAAAGAAATCGACGAGCGCATGGTGTTGGACGACGTTGCCATGGTGGCGATCGTGGATAAGTTAATCAAACAGCGCAAAGACTCGGTGGCCGCCTACCTGCTGGCCCAACGACAAGACTTGGCTGACAAGGAATCCGCCGAGATCACCGTGCTTCAGGCCTACCTGCCTCAACGCCTCAGCGCAGAAGAGGTGACCGCCGCCGTTCAGGCCATCGTGACCGAACTCGGCGCCAAGGGCCCGGGCGACATGGGCAAAGTCATGGGCGCGGTCAAAGCTCAGCTGGCCGGCAAGGCCGACATGGGGCAGGTATCGGCCGCGGTCAAGGCGGCGCTGGCGGGGTGAAGAAGCTTACCTTGCTCACCCTACCGGGTGATCAACTCCCAGCCACCTTCATCCGGTTGACCAGTACCGAGCCCACCTCTTTGGCGCCGTAGTTGTAGGTATCGGCGCCGACAGCCACGATGCCCTTGAGCATGGCTCTCATGTTGCCGGCGATGGTGATTTCATGCACTGGGTAGGCGATGCGGCCGCGCTCTACCCAGAAGCCGCTGGCTCCCCGGGAATAGTCGCCCGTCACGTAGTTGACGCCGCTGCCCATCAATTCGGTAACAAATAAACCGGTACCCAGCTTCTCCAACATGGCATCCAGGCTGTCACCAGGACGGGTCTTGCGCGAGTGCAGCGTCAAATTGTGCGAGCCGCCGGCGTTGCCGGTGGTCTTCATGCCCAGCTTGCGAGCTGAGTAGCTGCTCAAAAAGTAGCCCTGCACCCGCCCTGCTTCCACCACCTGACGCGGCTTGACACGCACGCCTTCATCGTCAAACGGCGAACTGCCCTTACCGCGCTTGACAAACGGGTCTTCAAAAATGTCGATGTGCGCCGGCAACACCCGTTTGCCCAGTGAATCGAGCAGGAACGAGCTTTTGCGGTACAGCGCACCACCGCTGATGGCCTGCACAAAAGCACCCAGCAGCCCAGCCGCAAGCGGCGACTCAAACAGCACCGGGCATTCAGTGGTGGCGATCTTGCGCGACTTGAGCCGGCTCAAGGCCCGCTCGGCGGCGTAGCGGCCCACCGCCTCGGGCTCGGCCAGGTCCTCCGGATAGCGCATGGAGGTGTACCAGGCATCGCGCTGCATGTCATTGCCCTTGCCGGCAATCGGTGATACCGACATCGAGTGGCGCGAGCTGGCGTAGCCACCCCGGAAGCCCCGGGTGTGGGCGCTGAAAAAATGCGACTGCTGGGCCGACACGCCGGCGCCTTCGCTGTTGGTGATCCGCCGGTCAACCCGAAGGGCCGCACTCTCGCCGCGCAGTGCCAAAGCCGCCGCTTCTTCAGCCGTGATGGCCCAAGGGCAAAACAGGTCCAGGTCGGTGCGCTGGCGCGAGGTCGGGGCGATGTCACGGGCATCTGGCAGCGCGGCGAAGGGGTCTTTTGCGGTAAACCGGGCGATGTCAAACGCCGCTTGAACCGTCTGCTCTATGGCGGCCGCAGAAAAGTCAGAGGTGCTGGCATTGCCCCGGCGCTTACCGATGTAGACCGTGACACCCAGCGACTTGTCGCGGTTGCGCTCGACGTTTTCGAGCTCGCCCTTGCGCACAGAGACGCTCAGGCCACTGCCCTCCGAGGCTTCAGCCGCCGCGTCAGTGGCGCCTATTTTTTTGGCATGCGCCAGCGCGCTGTCGACCAAATCTTCAAAGAATGGGCGGCTGTAGCTGAAGCCGCTGCCGGCGCTGGGCGCGGCTTTCGTGGGGTTAGGGTTCTTCATATCGGAGGCTATGATACTTGGCTATGTCACGCAAACTGAAAAAAGGCTATTTCGTTCGGGGCGAGTTCATCGCTGAAGGCAGCGAGCGCGATCTCGAGCTCAAGGCCGAGCTCAAGGGCACCAACGAGCAAAGCCGCACTGAGCTCAAGCGCGAGAGCACCGAACTGCAAAAACTGGGCGAGGACCTGCTGACCCTTCGCCCTGAGCTCATGGCGCGGCTGGCTGTGTCGGAAAAGCTCAAGGATGCTGTGGTGGAGGCCAAGCGCATCACCAATTTTGAAGGCAAGCGCCGGCAGATGCAGTTCATTGGCAAGTTGATGCGGCTGGTGGACCCCTCGGTGCTTGACGAGGTGCGGACCGCGCTGAGCGAACAGCAGGGTGGCTCAGCTCAGGACAACCTCCGTTTGCACCAGGCCGAACTCTGGCGTGACCGCCTGCTGCTCGACGACGACGCCCTTGGCACCTGGCTGACCGCCCATACCGAAACCGACGCGCAGCAACTGCGTGCCCTGATTCGGCAGGCCCGCAAGGATGCACAACCAGAAAAGCCAGGTGCAGCTGTGCGCCACGGTCGCGCCTACCGAGACATTTTTCAAATCGTGCGAGATCAGCTTGAGCGTGTGCCCGAGCCTGAGGCCGACACAGCCGTGACCTACGATGCAGACCAAAGACCATGATGACCACCCCTGACACCAGAACCCCTGCGGCCCATGACCCTGTGCGCATCGGCATCGTGTCGGTCAGCGACCGCGCGTCCAGCGGCGTCTATGTCGACCAGGGCCTGCCCGCGCTGCAAGACTGGCTGACGCGTGCCCTGAAGAACCCGATTGACTTTGAGGCCAGGCTGATCCCCGACGAGCAGGCCCTGATCAGCGCCACGCTGATTGAACTGGTCAACGCCGGCTGCGCCTTGGTGCTCACCACCGGCGGTACCGGCCCCGCCAAGCGGGACGTGACACCCGAGGCCACCCTGGCCGTGGCGGACAAGGACATGCCCGGGTTTGGCGAACAAATGCGCCAGATCAGCCTGAAGTTTGTGCCGACGGCGATTCTGTCGCGCCAGGTGGCAGTCATTCGGGGGCAAACATTGATCATCAACCTGCCGGGGCAGCCAAAGTCGATTCGCGAGACCCTGGAAGGCCTGCGTGACGCCGAGGGCGCCAGTGTGCTGCCGGGCATCTTTGCCGCCGTACCCTACTGTGTGGACTTGATTGGCGGCCCCTACCTAGAAACGGTGGACACGGTTTGCAAGGCTTTTCGGCCGAAGTCAGCCCAGCGCACGGCGGCTGCGGCCTGAACGGCGCAGGCGCCTACCGACCCACCAATTCGTTAAGCCGGTCGGCCTCGAAATGCTCTTGGCGCGCGGCGTCTGCCGGCACGCAATTGGCGGCTTGGCTCTTTTGCAAAGTTTCAATCGCCTGCCACAGCAGCGCAATTTGGTGATCCTGGCCGGACGCGTTGTCAATCAGACCTCTCAGGGCCTGGCTCAGCGGGTCATCGTTTTGGGTCACGCCATAGGCTGAAAACCCCATTTTGGACGCCACCTCCTCGCGTTTGACATCCAGATCCGCCTGAATGATGCGGGCCGGGTTGCCCACAGCCGTAGCGCCGGCTGGCACCGGCTTGGTCACCACCGCATTCGAGCCGACCTTGGCACCATCGCCCACCGTGAAGCCGCCCAACACCTGGGCACCCGCGCCGACCACCACATTGCGCCCCAACGTAGGGTGGCGCTTGGCACCCTTGTACAGGGCCGTACCACCCAGTGTCACGCCCTGGTAGATGGTGCAGCCGTCACCAATTTCAGCCGTCTCACCGACCACCACGCCCATGGCATGGTCAAAAAACACCCGCTCGCCGATACGCGCCCCAGGGTGGATTTCAATCCCGGTCAGAAAACGGGCAATGTGCGAAATAAACCGCCCCAGCCACTTGAGGCCATGCTGCCAGCACCAATGGGCCCGCCGGTGCAAGATCAGCGCGTGCAGGCCGGGGTAGCAGGTGATGACCTCCCAGGTGCTGCGCGCCGCTGGGTCACGGTCAAGAATGCACTGAATATCGGAACGAAGACGGGACAACATGAGGTGCAGTTTAGCGGTCAGGGCCGGAACCCTTGGTCATCAGCTTGGCAATCCCGCGCAGGATGTGGATTTCTTCCTGAGTCAGCGTGGCCCGGTTGAACAGTTGGTTCAGCCTGGGCATCAGCTTGCGCGGCGCTTGCGGGTCAAGAAAGCCGATCGCGGTGAGCGCCTGCTCCCAGTGCGCCAGCATGCCCGCCACCTGGCTGGCATCAGCCAGAACAGGCGCCGGCGTGGCCGACTGCACCGTGTAAGCACCCAGCGCCAAGCGCCACTCATAGGCAATCACCTGCAAGGCTGCGGCCAGGTTGAGCGAGCCAAACTGCGGGTTGCTTGGGATGCTCAGACAGGCGTGACAGCGGTACACGTCCTCATTGAGCATGCCAAAGCGCTCCGAGCCAAACAGAAAAGCCACGCCAGAATTTTGAGCGATTTCGGGCTCTAGCCCTTGTCCTGATTGGGGTTCTAGCTCCTTTTTTAATAGCGACTCGAAATGCTCGCGAGGCGCAACCGTCGGCGGCCCGAAATCGCGTGGTGTCATGGCGGTGGCGCACAGGTGGGTCATGCCATCCAGCGCCTCATCCAGGGTGGCGACGATGCGTGCGCTACTGAGCACATCCAGCGCACCGCTGGCCCGCTGAATGGTTTCTTCGCGCCGCAAGACGTTGGGCCAGCGCGGCGCAACCAGCACCAAATCGTCAAAGCCCATGGTTCTCATGGCTCGCGCGGCGGCGCCCACGTTGCCTGCGTGGCTGGTGTTGATCAGAATGAAACGTGTCTGCATGGCTGCAGCGGCAAGCACAGGCCTGGCGCCGGTTAAAATCAAGCCATTGTCGCTGCCCGCATCGCCGTGTTGCCCTGCCCTGTTCTTACCCCAGCGGCCACTGCAGAACCTGCCAGTGGCCCACACAATTCAGAAGCCATGTCATCCCCCAATCTGCATCCCATGATCAATGTGGCCGTCAAGGCAGCCCGCGCGGCCGGCGCGATCATCAACCGAGCGGCACTTGATGTGGAGTCGGTCCGTGTCTCGCAAAAGCAGGTGAATGACTTTGTTACCGAAGTCGATCAGGCCGCCGAGGTTGCCATCATCGAAACCCTGTTGGCGGCCTACCCCGGGCATGGCATCTGGGCGGAAGAATCTGGCCGGACCCATGGCGCTCAGGATTCAGACTATGTGTGGATCATCGATCCGCTGGACGGCACCACCAATTTCATCCACGGCCTGCCGGTCTACTGCGTCAGCATCGCGTTGGCGGTCAAAGGCAAAGTGGAACAAGCGGTGATTTACGACCCCACCCGCAACGATCTGTTCACCGCCACGCGAGGCCGCGGCGCTTTTTTGAACGACCGACGGCTTCGCGTGTCAAAGCGCGTGCGCTTGCAGGAATGCCTGATCTCCACCGGCTTTCCGTTTCGTCAGGGCGATGACTTCAACACCTACCTGCGCATGATGGGCGACGTGATGCAGCGCACCGCCGGGCTGCGACGCCCCGGTGCTGCGGCACTGGATCTGGCCTACGTAGCCGCCGGCTTTACCGATGGCTTTTTTGAGACCGGGCTGCAGCCCTGGGATGTCGCGGCCGGTTCGCTGTTGGTGACCGAGGCCGGTGGTTTGGTTGGCAATTTCACCGGCGAGGCAGACTTTTTGGAGCAAAAAGAATGTCTTGCCGGCACACCGCGCATCTACGGTCAACTGGTCGCCCTGCTCGGCAAGTACAGCAAGTTTGCCGGCGCAGGCGACAAAGCCGCCGTGCGCCAAGCCACCGCGGAGCTAGCCGCCGCGTCCCCGCCGGAGCCTAACGCGCTCTAAAAACCCGCCCCGTGAAGAGTCGGTACTTCTTCCAGCTGGTCGCCTTGTCGGCGCTGTGGGGCACCGGCTTTTTACTGACCCGGATAGCCACCCCAGTGCTGGGGCCCAGCGTTGCCGCAGCCGCGCGTATCGGGCTGGGCGCCATCACGCTGGCCATGATCATGCGGCACCAGAAGCTGGACTGGCCGTGGCAACACTGGCGAGAACTGTTGCTGCTTGGCGCCGCAGCCATTGCATTGCCGCATTTTCTGAGTGCCTGGTCATCGCTTTATTTGCCATCGGGGTACAGCGCTGTGGTGGGCGTCACGTCTGTGCTGTTTGGGGCCTTTGCCTCTGCCTGGATGAAAGAAGACACGCTGACCTGGACCAAGCTGGTGGGCTGCCTGCTCGCCTTTACCGGTGTGGCACTGGTGGTCAGACTGGGGCCCATTGACCCCTCGCCCGAGGTCTTGGCCGGTACGGCCCTGGCGGTGGGCGCCTGCTTTTTCACCGGATTCAGTATGCCCCTGCTCAAAAGGGCTATCCAACGCATGCCGCCCTTGAGCATCACGGCCGGCATCCACGCCTTCGGTTTTTTGCTGCTGCTGCCCGGTGCCCTTTGGAAACTACCCCAGGCCCAATTTTCATGGTCTGCCCTTTCAGCAGTGGCGCTGATGGGCATCATTACCTCTGGCTTGGCCTATTGGCAATACATGCGCATCGTGCAACATGTCAGCGCAGTGACGGCCCACAGCTCCACCTTCATGGTGACCATTTTTGGCGTGATCTGGGGGCATCTGTTCTTGGGCGAGGTGTTCACCCTCGCCTCTTACGCCGGCGGCGCGCTGGTGTTACTGGCCACCATGCTGGTGACCGGCTTCAACCCGCTCAACCAGCCCGACCGTAAAACCCCAAGCGCTCCTCCGGGCTGAACATCACGCCCGGCGTCTCGTAATAGCACAGCACGGCAATCATCCGGTCTACACCGCCCTGTACCGGCGTCACCCGGTGGGCGGTATTTTTGCCACGGAACACATTCAGGGTACCCGCTTGCAGGTGTAGCAATCGGGCCTCAGGGTCGCGGCCTTCCAGCAGTTTGGCGACACCGTCGTAGTTCGGGTCTGTGTCTGTGCGCAGGTTGGTTCGGTACTCAAAATCACCACCCTTATCGGGCGCCTGCAGCAGCAGTGTGGTGGTGAACTCAGACCGGTCAAAATGCCAATTCAGCGCCTCCCCGGCCCGGTAGGCGATCACGTTGGCACAGGCTAAAGGGTCCGGCATGACATACAAAGCCGGCCGACCCATGGTGGCCGCCAGGAACTGCGCCAGCGGGGGGTATTCGTACACGGCCATCACCAGGCTGCCGGGCATCTGGTCAGCGCACACCGTGTGGTTGGTGGTCTGCACCTGGCGCAGCGCCGGGTGGTCGGCCGCCAGGCCGGGGATTTCAGGCTTGAAATAGATGTTGTGGCGACGCTGGTGCAGGTAAGAATCACTGGCCATCACTGGCGCAATTTCAGCCGCCGCCTGGGCCGCTACACCGGGTCGCAAGAAACCCTCAAGGCTGAACATCCCACCCTGCTGCAACGCAGCCTTTGCAGCCGCCACCATGTTGTGCCAGTCCTGGCTGCCTTGGCGGTCCAGGGGGTAACGGTCCAGGTCGATGATGTGTCTCAAAAGGGGCTCCTCAGTATCAAGCGCCCGATCTTACTGCGGCTGCAAGCGGGCCTTGGTGCAGCGCCCTCAGAGGCTTTTTTGGTTCACGCGTTTGGACAGGGCTTCGGCACTTTCTTTGCGCTCGCTGTAACGGTCAACCAGGTAGGGCGCTACATCGCGCGTGAGCAGCGTGAACTTCACCAGCTCCTCCATCACATCGACCACCCGGTCATAGTAAGCGGATGGCTTCATGCGCCCGGCCTCGTCAAACTCGAGAAAGGCCTTGGCCACCGAGCTTTGGTTGGGGATGGTGATCATGCGCATCCATCGCCCCAGTATGCGCATCTGGTTGACGGCGTTGAAGGACTGCGAACCACCGCTGACCTCCATCACTGCCAGCGTCTTGCCCTGGGTTGGCCGCACGGCGCCTATCGACAAGGGGATCCAGTCGATCTGGCTTTTCATGATGCCGGTCATGGCGCCATGGCGCTCGGGCGAGCACCACACCATGCCTTCTGACCAGGTGGCCAAGTCACGCAATGCACGCACTTTAGGGTGCGTCTCGGGTGCGGCATCGGGCTGCGGCAAATCTTGCGGGTCAAAGACCTTCACCTCAGCCCCCATGGCCTCCAGCAGGCGCGCCGACTCCAATGTCAACAGCTTGCTGTAAGAGCGCTCGCGCAGCGAGCCGTACAGCATCAAAATTCTGGGCGGGTGGGTTGACGGGGCCGTGGCCGACAACTGGCTCTGGCTTGGCAGCCTGAAACTGGCCGCATCAATGGCGTCTGAGGGCAAGGTCATCGCAGTTCAAGCGCCTGGCACTGAGGCGCCGCGCTCGTACCAGCCTTTGGAGTTGTTGACGATGTACACCACCAGCAGCATCACCGGCACCTCAATCAGCACACCCACCACCGTCGCCAGGGCCGCGCCAGAATTAAAACCAAACAGGCTGATGGCAGCCGCTACCGCCAGCTCGAAGAAGTTGGACGCGCCAATCAAAGCCGACGGGCAGGCCACCGAATGCTTCTCGCCCACCGCGCGGTTGAGCCAATAGGCCAGGGCCGAGTTGAAAAACACCTGAATCAGGATAGGCACCGCCAGCAAGGCAATGACCAGCGGCTGCTTCAGAATGGCTTCACCCTGGAACGCAAACAACAGCACCAATGTGAGCAACAGCGCGGCTATGGACCAGGGACCAATTTTGGCCATGGTCGCCTCAAAAAAAGCTGCGCCCCTGGCCAAGAGCGACCTGCGCAAAATTTGCGCCAAGATCACGGGGATCACGATGTACAGCACCACGGACGTGAGCAGGGTGTCCCAAGGCACGATGATGGCCGAGATGCCCAGCAGCAAGCCCACCAGCGGTGCAAAGGCAATCACCATGATGCTGTCATTCAAAGCCACTTGCGACAGCGTGAACAGAGGGTCTCCCCCGGTGAGGCGGCTCCAGACAAACACCATGGCGGTGCACGGTGCCGCGGCCAGCAAGATCAACCCAGAAATGTAGCTGTCGATCTGATCCGGCGGCAGCAGGGGCGCAAACCAATGGCGAATGAACAACCAGCCCAGCAGGGCCATAGAAAAAGGCTTGACCAGCCAGTTGACAAACAGCGTCACCCCAATGCCCTTGACGTGCTTGCGCACTTCACCAAGGGCGCCGAAATCGACCTTGACCAGCATGGGGATCACCATCACCCAAATTAGCAAGCCCACTGGCAAGTTGACCTTGGCAAACTCCATCTGGCCAACGGCCTGGAACACGGGCGAAAAGAGCTGGCCCAGAACGATGCCCACAACTATGCAGAGGAACACCCACACCGTCAGGTAGCGTTCAAAAACGCTCATGGCAACCCCTGCGGCCGGCTTGGCATTGCCGCCAGGTTCAGCTTGCATGGATCAATCCTCAGGCGAGGGCCAACTGCCGGGCGCTGGTCTGCAAGACCGCCTGTTGCAGCTTGGCATCGGGCAAACTGCACAACAACTCCAGTCGTCGCTTGATGGCGTGCAGGGTTTTGCGGGTTGCCTCACGCTTGTCGTCTTCAGAACCATCGCCCTCAGACGGATCCGGGTAACCCCAATGCGCAGTAGCCGGGTGCCCGGGCCAAAGCGGGCAGACTTCACCGGCTGCGTTGTCACACACCGTGATGATCAAGTCCATGTGGGGCGCATCCGGCCCCGCGAACACATCCCAACTTTTGCTGTTCAAGCCCTCGGTGGCGATGCCAGCGGTTTCCAGCGCCTTCAAACCCAGCGGATTCGGCTTTTGGTTCTCCCGCGGGCTGCTGCCGGCCGAATAAGCGCGGAAGCGGCCACCGCTCATGGCGTTCAAAAGTGCTTCGGCCAGGATGCTTCTGGTGGAATTGTGCGTACACAGAAAAAGTACGTTGAGGGGTTTAAGTGGGGTAGTCATGGTTGGTAGCTCCAGGTCGGTGGTTAACAGTCGCATGCGTTGGCAAGCGCCGGCAGGCAGGGTTGGCCCTGGCAGCAGTTTTGGGTGAGGTAGGCCAGCACCGCGTTCATGCGGTCAAACTGGGCACGGTAAACCAGGTTGCGCCCAACCCGCTCCTGGCTGATGAGGTCGGCATTCACCAGTTCTTTCAAATGAAATGACAGCGTGTTGGGCGCCACGCCCAGGCTTTCAGACAAGGCGCCCGGGGTCAAACCGGCCTGACCAGCCACCACCAGTGAACGAAACACCTCCAGCCGTGATGACTGGGCGAGCGCGGCCAGGGCTTTATCAACAGCGATTGATTCCATATTTCAATGATACTCGAAATAATTGACAGATAAACCGACCCATCCATGACACCAGCCCTTCAATGCCGGTGCCTGTGGTGAGCATCCGGGTAGTGGGCATGGGCGTGGCTTAGCGGCTCGTGCCGATGCGGGTGCGCATGCTTGCCCGCTGTGAACTGGCCGTCAGCATGGGTGTGCTGGTGGTGCTCATCGTGCTCATGCTCGTGGTCATGCAGCATCGCTTCATGGGCGTGGACATGCGCATGTTGTTCAGTCAAATGCAGCCACACTCCCGCTGCCATCAGCACGCCGGCAACCAGTAGGGTCAGGGTCACCGGCTCACCGCCCAACAAGGCCAGGGCCGCACCAAAAAACGGCGCCACTGAAAAATAAGCCCCAGTACGGGCCGCACCCAAATGCCGCAGGCCCACCACGAACAGCGCCAGACTTACGCCATAGGCCAGAAAACCCACCGCCATGGCCACCGCCACGGTTACGCCGCCTGGCAACTGATCCCCGACCACCAAGGCCAGCGCCAGGTTGACGCTGCCCGCCACCAGGCCCTTGACCGATGCGATCCAGGTGGCGTCGTTGAGCGCCACCTTGCGGGTCAGGTTGTTGTCCAGCCCCCAAGCGAAGCAGGCGCCCAATATGGCCAGCGCGGGCCACAGGCCGGCCCAGTTCACCGATTCTGGCCAACTGAGCACCATCGCCCCGGCGGCAATCAGAACCATACCCAGCGCAATGCGCCGATCAAAATTTTCGCGAAAAGCCACCCAGGCCAGCACTGCCGTAAACACCCCTTCGGCATTGAGCAACAAAGACGCCCCCGATGCCGGCATACCGAGCAAGCCCGTCATCAGCAGCAACGGACCGACCACGCCGCCAGACAGCGTCGCCCCGGCCAGCCAGACGGCCTCGCCCCGGGCCAACTTGACCGGCGCTGCCCGGGTGGCTAGGCGGTACATGGTCAGGCCCAAGCCCGAACCCAGGTAAAACAAACCCGCCAGCATCCATGGCCCCACGCTGCCCAAGAGCAGCTTGGCCAGCGGCGTGCCGGCGCCAAACAGCAGCGCGGCCCCCAGGGCTGCGGCTACGCCCGCATTCAACATGTCGACCGCCTGTGCATGGTGCTCGCTGCGTCCGCTTCAGCCTCTGGCCACAAGCTTGGAAACAAAAAGCGAAGTGCATGTTGCGGCAAGCCAAAGCGCACTTTGCCTTGCGGCGTATCAGATTTGAGCAGTCCTCGCTTGACCAGCGCACCAAGCGCATCGGTGGCCGCCCGGTCGCTGACGCCCAGCATTGACTTGAAGTCTCCGCGCGACATGTCTTGCCCGCTCAGGAACAAATAGTGCAATCCACGAAGTGACTCCTGTCGCACACCCGACTTTTCAACCGTGGACTCAAAGACCAGGCACGCCTCCAAACGGGGCAGTAGGGTTTTGAAGTCCAGCATGCTGCCCATAAAGCTCACTTGGTCCCGGCACACCTCCAGCACATAGTCCGCCCAGGCTATCAAGGCCTGCTGGCTGAGGTTACCCCGCCCATCCAGATCGCCCCGGCGGAGGCTGTCGGCATCTGCCAGCAGCGCGTAATAGCGCTCTGTGCTGCGGGCGAACCCCCGCAGGGGCGACCACAACCCGCCCGTGTAGCCCAGCGCACGCAAAAGCGTATGGGTGTGAAGACGCATGACTCGACCATTGCCATCGATAAACGGGTGAACCCAACCCAGCCGCTGGTGCGCGCAGGCCAATGCCACCAATGCAGCCTCACCCCGCCGCACACGGCCATACAAACTGGCCCAGCGGTGCAGGAATGCGGGCACGCTGTCAAATGCCGGCGCCACGTGTTGGCCCACTTTGACCTCACGCTGGCGGAACTGGCCCGGCACAACCTGCTCGCCTTCGTCGGCCATCAAGTCTTGGGCGGGCAGTCTGCCAAAGAGCTCCTGGTGCATCACTTGCACTGCGTCTGCGGAATACAGACCGGGGGCAGCATCGAAGCCGCCGTAACGCTGCTCCAAGGCAACTTCAGCCTCGATATGCGCCACAGCCAGTCGCTGCTTGGCGGCCAGCTTGGCGTCTTTTGAGAAGTCTTTTCTAAGTGCCTGATCGATCTCGTGGGGTCTTGTGTGCTGCCCCTCGATGCGGTTGGTGTAGTAAGAGTTCATGCTTCGCAGCAAGGCGCGCAACTCGGGCGGAACGCGTGTGCCAGCCAAGAGCGTAGCCGCGCGAGTCAACTCATGGGCTTTGCCCAGCAGCGGCTCTAAGTGAGCATCTGCAGGCAGCAGCGGCTCAAATTGGTGTGTTTGGGTAAACATAGAACTATTTTGCCAAGTTAAATTTATGTTTAACTAATTGATTTAAAGACTAATTTTATAACTTATAATTAATTTTTTGCCAAGATTATTGCGAACTATTTGGGTAGGCGAGACGCCGCGTCTGCAGCACCCAAGCATCGGACAAAGCATATTTGAATTGAAGTCCTCAAAATCAGCCCGGCCGCAAACACCAAGTACAGCAGCACGGTCGCGTCCCAGCTCAACATCAAGTTTTGGTCGAAGAAAAAGAAACAGGTGTTTGGCTGATTCGCACCGCCACCGTTATCCGTGATAACGAGCGCTGGCTGCACGAAACACAAGCGGCGTCCGACTTGGCACGGGCTCTGGAATGGTCAAAGCAACACCCTGCATCTGACGTTCAGACTGATGCCCTTCTAGCTGCTGCCGCCCAGGGCAAGTAAAACGGATGGGTTCCAGCGAAGCCCCTGTTCGCCTTGACTTGAACAACCGACCCTCGCACCTGACCACGACAGCACGTATGGGCGGAAGTAAGCCAATTCGCGGAAGGCTTTAGTAGGTAATGTCCCAAGACACGCTGATTGTCGTCTTGGAGCGGTCGACAACACCAAACTGATAACATCAAACATCAAACATCACCCATCAAGAGGCTCTATGAGAACCACTATCGACATTGACGATGACATCTTGGCATTGGCGCGAAGCATCAGCAAAACCAACAGCTCAAGCCTGGGCTCTGTGGTGAGCGAGTTCGCGCGGCAAGGAATTCAGCAAGGTGCAGTCCACAAGGCGGTGGGCGTGGCTGATCAGTCCGAACTCGACCGAAAGCTGCTCGCGCTCGGCGTGATTCCGTTCGCTCGGAATCCGGAGACGCCTCTCGTCACCGACGAGCTCGTACGCGAGCTGCAGAACAACGAGGGTCTTTGACCCATGCGAGCTTTGTTGGACGTTTGCGCTCTGATTGCCCTGATCGATAAGAACCACGTGAACCACGTCAAAGTGGGGGCGTGGTTCACGCAGAACGCGCCCGTCCACGGATGGGCCTCGTGCCCGCTAACTCAAAACGGCACGGCTCGCATCATCGGCAACAAAGGCTACCCAAACAAGCAACCGCCTCAGTCAACGCTGGCATTGCTCGCCGCGATGTCTGCCCAACCCGAGCATCAGTTATGGCCAGACAGCGTGAGCTTGATCAACCCCTCGGTCTTCAACCAAGCGGTGATGCTTACATCAGACCATATTACTGGCGTCTACCTTCTAGCCCTTGCTGTGAGCAACGGGTCTAGGTTGGTGACCACCGATGGCGGGATCCTCACGACCGCCGTCGTGGGTTTCCGGCAGCAAAATCTAGTCCTGCTCTGAGGCGCTCGCTTCGCTCTCCGCCGACTTTTTGCAAGTTGCGATCGCCCCCCGCCTTCTCCGTTAAGCGAAGGTCGGCCACCTGCTGGGCAGTGAAGCTTCGACGCAGACGTGATAGACACAAGCGAGCACCGAACTCAGCGAGCAGATAGCGCTGTGTCAGCGTCAAGTCACCCGCGCAAAACGCTGATGGTGGGGGCGTTCAAACATTCATCACCCCCTTGCCAATGGTGGCAGTCAACATGGCCAACAGCGCTTGCTCTGCCGGCTCCATGGCGGCCATTTCAACATGGCGCCAATTGCGCTCGTACAGCTGAAAGGCCTCGGTGGGGCCGACTTCGGCGTCATCCGCCAAGCCCCAAGCAATCGACCGCAATTGCGGGTACTTGGCAAGCCGGATGCGCCGCGGAAAGCTGGTGCCCGCCCGTCGTGCTGGCAATTGGGCATCTGGTACCAAATGCCCCGCCGTGTCGTCACGTGCAAGCAGGCCAACATCGGCATCAAGCGCCATGGCCGCCATGACCTTGATGTAAGTACCCATGGTGACCGCCGCGTCACCCGCCTCGGCACGGTGCAAGGTGACCCGGGTGATGCCTGCCGAATCGGCCACCTGCTGAGCGGTGAGGCGCCGACGCAAGCGCGCCAGACGCAAGCGCTCACCAAACTGGGCAAGCAACTGGCGCTGATCTTCTGCAAGGTTAGAGCGGGCAGGCATGAAAGCTATTTTATACAAAATACGTCTTTAGAAACACAAGATGCCCTTTGCCGGCGGATTAGCAATGTCGACAGCAAATTTGAACCCCTTACTTCGCGTAGCCCTACAGAGCCCGTTTTGGGCATGCATGAAACCGCGCGTTGCTATCAGAGGCAAATCACCCGCGCAGCACGCTAAAGCGCCGGAAAAGCTCAGCCGACAAAGGCGCTTGAATTTGCCAGGTGATAGAGATGGGCCTATCTCCTTCATGGGACAGCAGCTTCACGGGCCCGACCGCCACGTAGGGCGTATCGCGGTCCTCTCGGACAAAGAGCTGAAACCGCCAGCCATTGCTCGCACTCTCCAGGTAGCGGCGACCGGTAGCGTTGTCGGGCCCTGCCCTGTTCTGGGTTTGCCAATGGAACAGCGTCGGGCTGACGGCGTAGTCTTTGAACTGCACGTGCTCAGCAAAACCTTCGCTTTTGTCCAGGGTCACAAACAACAACTCAATTTTCTGTGCCTCCAAGGGCAGGCAACCACCATCCGATAGCGGGCGAACAAGCTCATTGGCAAACCCGACGGCTGTCAACAACTCAAAGCGGCTGTAGCGACCATGCAAAGCCAACGGCCAGGTAGCGGGCGCATCTGACAAGTGAATAGGGGCCAACGAGGTGCGCTCGCGCAAGATGTCACAGACTTCACGCAATTCGTCCAGCACAACCGGATTGCCTTGCAGCAAGTCGATAAATGACGCCGCACTGATCCGTTCACTGCGAGATGGCAGGAGTTGGTGCGCGAGCATTTGTACGGCCACCGGCTGCACCGGCTTGCCATGCAAAGCGTCGTACCAAGCCGACAGCACGTTGGGCTCCTGCGCATGCAAAACGCTATAAACGCGCCGAGCAAGGTCGTATTCCCGCAATCCAACCGGCCGAGTCTCCAGTCCAGCATGGCGCTTCAAACTGGTCCATGAACGTGCGTTAGACCCCGAGGTGTAAATGTCCGACAACTCCAGTTCACTGTCTAGCAGGAAGGCACGAAGGGACACCTCGCCACCGCTGCGGGCCGCTGACCAGGCAGAGAGCTCGGCGCTGAGCCGGACCAAGTTCAAATTCAATGCCTGACGCAGGTTCTCCAACACACGGTCACGCGCGACTCGGTCGAATTGGATATGAACGCCAGCCGGCAATTTGCTAAAGCCGTCTTTCACCGATTCAGCAATCTCACGACGCGACAAACCAGTGATGGAGCGCAACAACACATCGAAGCGAAAACCAGCTTGGTACTGGCCCACAAAATCAAGCACGAGGCAAGTGTCTTTGCCAGGGGCCAACCGCAGCCCGCGACCAATTTGCTGCTGGAAGATCACGGGGCTCTGTGTGGGTCGCAGCAAAAACACGGCATTCGCCTCGGGAATATCAATGCCCTCGTTGAAGATGTCGCAGGTGCAAATCACCTTCAGGACGCCGTCGCGCAGCTTCTTAACCGCTGCGGTCCGCGTCTCTTGGGAATCTGTCCCGCTCAAGGCAACTGCAGCCAAGCCCGCTTGGGTAAAGCAACCCGCCATGAATTTAGCGTGAGCCACGCTGACGCAAAAGGCCAAACCCTTCAAAGTGCGGGGGTCAGACACATAGCGAGCCACAGCATTGACAACCGTTCTGGCCCGCACCAAATTACCGTCAATGAGGTTGGCCAGTTGTGACACCTCAGCGCCGCGCCCCCAGTCCACAGCGGTCAGATCAGTCTCGTCCGCACTGGCGTAGTACTCGAAAGGCGCGAGCAGTTGTTGATCGAGTGCATCCCACAGCCGCAAGGAAACAGCCGGCGAACCATCCGGTCTCGCATCAAAATACAACCCAAGATTTTGACCGTCTGCGCGTTCCGGCGTGGCAGTCAAACCCAAAAGATAGTGCGGTTGGACAGCGCGCATGAGCTGGTCGAAAGTCGATGCCGGCAAATGATGCGCCTCGTCAACGATGACGACACGCCAGAAATCGCTGCCCAATTGCGTGACCAGTCTGCGACCATGCACGGTGTTGATGGTGGCGAACAGGTGCTCATAGCGGTCTGGCGTGTTCTCGCCATCAAGCAACTCACCGAAAGCCGGGTCACGCAGAACCTGCCGAAACGTCGACATCGCCTGCTTCAGGATTTGGGTTTGATGAGCGATAAACAGCAAGCGCGGCGCGGCACCCTCAGCCTCCTTCAACCGAAGGTAATCAAATGCCGCCACGACGGTTTTGCCCGTGCCCGTCGCCGCCACCAGCAGATTTCTGCGGCGGCCCATTCGGCGCTCAGCATCCAGCCTATCGAGCATTTCTTGCTGGTAGGCCTTGGGCTGAAGGTCAAACCATGTCTGCAGCGCCACCGGATGGACTGCAGCCACACGCCCGCCACCTTTTTGGTCCGATAGGGCTCGTATCAAGGCCTCGCGATGCTGATCATTCGACGGATCGTAGGTCTGAAATTCCTGATCATTCCAAAGGGTTTCGAAATTCGCGACAGCCGCGTCGAACATGGTGGCGACGCTGGATTGCGTGAACTTGACGGTCCACTCAATGCCGCCAATCAGCGCGGATTCTGACAAGTTGGCGCTACCGACAAAGGCTGTGCCAAAGTGCGTTGTTCGATGAAAAATCCACGCTTTGGCGTGCAGACGCGTGCGCCGGCCATCCAGGGAAACACGCAACGCCACCCCGGGCAATCTGGCTAGGGCATCTACCGCGCGAGCCTCTGTCGCACCGATGTAGGTCGTTGTCAGTATTCGAAATCGGGTCCTGGGGTTGCCGGCACCGTCCAATGCCGTCACTTGGGTCAGCACGTCCATCAACTTGCGCACACCGCTCCAGGTGATGAAGCTAACCAGAATATCCACCCGATCTGCCGACTGAAGCTCAGCACGCAACTCACGCAGCAAGGATGGGTCGGATTTGGCTGATGTGAACAACCAAGGGTGGCGCAATCCCGTACCGGGATAGGCCACCTCAGTGTTAGGGCTGTGGACCGACTTGAGCCGCTGGGGTGGGACCGCCAGTTTGCGCGCTGGTTGGCTGGTTTGCGTTCGCATGGTCATCAGCAAGCGCCGAATGAACTCAATTTCGAGCCGGGCCTTCTCGGCAGCATCGACCCCGCCAGCGGCCGCTGCGTCCAACAATTCGGGTAAACACTGGACCAGTTCGTCCAAGAATTGCTCGCGGCGCTGATGCTCTGTTGGCGTCTCCAACAAAGCCCGGTGCTGTTCGGTCAAACCGGCTAGCGCGCTCACCTCATCGTCATAGATGAGGCGGTCGTACAAACCATTTCGAAAAACCATGTTGAATCCCTGTGCCGCATAGATGACCTACGAGCTCAAAATTATTTGATTTCAGTCTACCTCGAACACCTCGTTTCAACTTGTTGCCTCACCCACCAGGCGATGATAAAGACGCACGATTAGTCGGCGCGCCGAAGGCAACAGCCTGTGCGGCCAAAGGTAACACAAGTGTTACCATTCAGTATGGCCCTTAAAGTTGAAGAGTATCTCCGCGAGGATGCGTCAAAACCTTACAAGCAATGGTTTGACAGTCTGTCGGCGCAAGCGGCCGCAAAAGTAACCGTTGCAAAACTTCGAATGGAACTTGGCAACACATCCAGTATCAAGTGGTTTGATGGCATGGGAGAGTACATCATCGACTGGGGTCCAGGGTACCGCATCTACCTCGCCAAAGATGGAGACACGCTGATAGTCTTGTTTGGCGGCGGCACCAAGCGGCGCCAGCAGCGGGACATCGACAGAGCCAAGGAGTTGTTGGCTGAATACAAGGCCCGCAAGAAGGCGATGGCAGCCAGTTTTGTAGGCAAACACAAGGGGTAAATGCTATGGCACTGACTAGAGATTTCAAAGTTACGGTCTTGGAGCGGGTGCAGAGTGATCCAACATTTGCGCAGGCCCTCTTGGACGAAGCCGCGACCCTTTTCCTCAATGGAGAACCGGAAACCGCCCGACTGATCCTGCGTGACCTTGTCAACGCCACCCTAGGTTTCGAGCAGCTCGCGATGCTGACCGCCAAGCCCAGCAAGAGCTTGCACCGCATGCTATCGCCCGCAGGCAACCCCAGCATGGACAATCTAGCTTCCATTTTTCAGGCCGTGCGCCAGCGCCTGCAAGTCAGCTTGGTTGCACACTCCAAGGCAACTTGAAACCGCAGCCCAAACGCGATAAGGCACCAATTCGTTCATGCAAAAAGAAAAACCTGACAGCGACAAAGCCGCCGCGGGCATGGCACTGGCTGCCCACACCCCCATGATGGCCCAGTACCTGGGCCTCAAGGCGGATTACCCCGACACCCTGTTGTTCTACCGCATGGGGGATTTTTACGAGATGTTTGATGCCGACGCCGAGAAGGCGGCGCGGCTGTTGAACATCACGCTCACCAGCCGCGGCCAGTCGGCCGGGGTGCCGGTGCTGATGGCTGGGGTACCGTTTCATTCGGTAGAAACTTACCTGGCGCGGCTGATCAAGCTGGGTGAGTCGGTGGCCATCTGCGAGCAGGTGGGTGAGGTGGGGGGCAAGGGGCCGGTGGAGCGCAAGGTGATGCGGGTGGTCACGCCCGGCACGCTGACCGATATGGCGCTGCTGGGCGACAAGACCGAATCGCTGCTGCTGGCGGTGCACCAGGGGCCGCGCCAGCGCTGCGGCCTGGCCTGGCTCAGCATCACGCGCGGCGAGGTGTTGCTGGCCGAGTGCACGCCCGATGAGCTGCCCGAGTGGGTGGCGCGCATTGGCCCGGGCGAGCTGCTGTACAGCGCCGGTGCCACGCCGGCCTTTGAGGGCCGGCTGCGCGGCCTGCCCGGCCTGTCGCTCGCGGTGTCGCTCACGGTGCGGCCGGATTTTCAGTTTGACGCCGCCTTGGGCCAGCGCAAGCTGCAAGAGCAGTTGCAGGCCGCCAGCCTGACCGCCTGGCAGGCGGATGGCCTGCCACAGGCCCACGCCGCCGCCGCCGCTCTGCTGGCCTATGCCGAGCACACCCAGGGCCGTGCGCTGAGCCATGTGCACAGCCTCAAAGTGCAGCGCCATGACGAGCTGATTGACCTGCCGCACAGCACCCGGCGCAACCTGGAGCTGACGCAAACCCTGCGCGGCGAAGACCAGCCCACGCTGCTGTCGCTGCTGGACAGCTGCATCACCGGCATGGGCAGCCGCCTGCTACGCAACTGGCTGCTCACGCCCCGGCGCGACCGGCAAGAGGCGCGCACCCGGCTTGGCGCCATTGCCGCCCTGCGCAGCGGCCCCTGGCAGACGCTGCGCGACGCGCTCAAGGGCAGCAGCGATGTGGAGCGCATCACTGCTCGGCTGGCACTGCGCCAGGTGCGGCCGCGCGAACTGGTGGCGCTGCAGCAGACGCTACAAAAAACAGAGCGCATGATGCCTGTGCTGCAAGGGCTGGAGCCCTATTTGGTTCAAATTTCCGCGCAACTGGCAGCGCCCCCCGGCGCGGCCGAGCTGCTGCTGCAGGCCATCGCCCCCGAGCCAGCTGCGCTGGTGCGCGACGGCGGCGTGATCGCTACCGGCTTTGACGCCGAGCTGGACGAGCTGCGCGCCATCCAGACCAACTGCGACAGCTTTCTGCTGGACCTGGAGGGCCGCGAAAAAGCCCGCACCGGTATTGCCAACCTGCGGGTGCAGTACAACAAGGTGCACGGTTTTTTCATCGAAGTGACGCAGGGCCAGATCGACAAGGTGCCCGACGACTACCGGCGCCGCCAGACGCTCAAAAACGCCGAGCGCTTCATCACGCCCGAGCTGAAAGCCTTTGAGGACAAGGCGTTGAGTGCGCAAGAGCGCGCCCTGGCCCGCGAGAAATGGCTGTACGAGCAGCTGCTAGACCAGCTGCAGCCGTCGGTGCCGGCGCTGACCCGGCTGGCCGCCGCGCTGGCCACGCTGGACGCGCTGTGCGCCTTGACCGAACGCTCGCTGACGCTGGACTGGTGCGCACCGCAGTTTGTGCGCGAGCCCTGCCTGGACATCACCGCCGGGCGGCACCCGGTGGTGCAGGCGCGGCTGGCCGAGACCAGCCGGGGCAGCTTCATTGCCAATGACACGCACTTGGGGCCCAAGCAGCGCATGCAGATCATCACCGGCCCCAACATGGGCGGCAAATCGACCTACATGCGCCAGGTGGCGGTGATCGTGCTGCTGGCCAGCATCGGCAGCCATGTGCCGGCCAGCGCCTGCCGGCTGGGGCCGATTGACGCCATCCACACCCGCATCGGCGCGGCAGACGACCTGGCCAACGCGCAGTCCACCTTCATGCTGGAGATGCTGGAGGCCGCGCAGATTCTGCACAGCGCCACGCCGCAGTCGCTGGTGCTGATGGACGAGATCGGGCGCGGCACCTCCACCTTTGACGGCCTGGCGCTGGCCGCCAGCATTGCCACCCAGCTGCACGACCGCACCCAGGCCTACACCCTGTTTGCCACCCACTACTTCGAGCTGACCGAGTTCCCGGCCACGCACCATGCGGCGGTGAACGTGCACGTGAGCGCGGCCGAATCGGGCCGCGACATCGTGTTTTTGCATGAGCTGCAGGCCGGCCCGGCCAGCCGCAGCTACGGCATTCAGGTGGCCCGGCTGGCCGGCATGCCCGCCGCCGTGCTGAACCAGGCCCGCCACACGCTGGACGCGCTGGAGCAGCAGGCCAGCGCCGCACAGGCCCAGGTGGACCTGTTTGCCGCAGCGCCCGACGAGGCCCCACCCCCAACCAGCGCCGTGGACCACGCGTTGGCCAGCATCGACCCCGACACTTTAAGCCCGCGCGAGGCGCTGGAGGCGCTGTACCAGCTCAAGAAGTTGGCAGGGGGCTGAGGGGCGGCAGCAATGAAACATTTGCCTGCAACTCGTCCCAAGGAGCAGACAGCTTTCGACCGTCGCCGACACATCTGGAGGCCTGAACGGCCCTATAACCCCAAAAAGTGGACATAAATAACCGTCTGAAAAAGGTGAAAAGTGCCGCGCTAGCCTGCAGTCGGGTTGCCTTCGGTTTTAAAGCGGCTGCCCAACCGGTAGCGCGAGGCCGGGTGCAGGCAGCGCACCAGTGTGACCGGCACGCCACGCGTCCAAGTGCGCCGGGTGAGCAAGAGGCATGGCTCGTGACTGGCCACGCCCAGGTAGTCGGCCTGCTCCGGGGTCGGTACGACGGCGTCTACCAAGTGTTCAATTTCGTCGAATGGCACCTCGCGCACCAAGTATTCACTGGGTGGCAGGACGGTCAGGTTCTGGCTCAGAAAATCAGGCACCACACGGGGGTTCACATAGCGATTTTCCAGTTGCACCTGCTTGCCATTTTCATAATGCAGGCACAGCGTGTGAAACACCGACTCGCCGCTGCGCAGGTCCAGCCACACGGCCACATCGGGCGACGCCGCCACGCGCTCGGCCACCAACAGCTCGTAGCGGTAATCGTGCCCACGCGCCTTGATATCGCTTTCGATATTGCCGATTTGCAGCAAGGTGGACATGGGTTTGCACTCCGCCACAAAGCTGCCGACCCCCGAGTGGCGCACGACTCGGCCTTGCTCCACCAGGTCGCGCAGCGCCCGGTTGGCCGTCATGCGCGAAATGCCGAATTGCACAACCAATTCATGCTCGGAGGGTAAGCGGTGACCGGCGGGCCATGAGCCGTCCTGAATTTTGCGGGTGATGAACTCCTTGACCTGCTCATACAAGGCCAGGGCGGGGGCCTTGGTGGCGATTGCGCGGGATTGAGTGGCCATCAGCTCAGTGCTCAGCCACGGCCATTGACTCGGCGCGAATCTCTTCGGTCAGACGGGCTTTGAGCGCCATGAACTCGGGCGAAGTCTTGATGGTGTAGTGGCGCGGATGCGGGAAGTCCACCGCAATTTCGGTCTTGATACGGCCCGGGCGGGCGCTGAACACCGCCACACGGTTAGCCATGAAAATGGCTTCGTCAATGTCATGCGTAACAAACAACACCGTCTTGCGAGCCGACTCCCAAATGCCCAAGAGCAACTCCTGCATCAGCACGCGGGTCTGGTTGTCCAGTGCACCAAAGGGCTCATCGAGTAGCAGCATTTTGGGGTCGTTGGCCAGCGCCCGGGCGATCGCGGTGCGCTGCTGCATGCCGCCCGAAAGTTGCTTGGGGAAATGCTGCTCAAAGCCGCGCAGCCCCACTTTGGCAATAAAGAACTCACTGCGCTCTTTTTGTTCGGCCTCGCTTTGGCTGCGCTCACGTAAGCCGAAGCGGATGTTTTGCGCAACCGTCAACCAGGGAAACAGGGTGTAGCTCTGAAACACCACGCCGCGGTCAGCGCCAGGCCCCTGAATGGTCTGCCCATCGAGCATGACTTGGCCGCTGGTGGGGAAGTCCAGCCCCGCCACGATGCGTAAAAGGGTTGACTTGCCGCAGCCCGAAGGGCCAAGGATGGTAACGAAGTCGTTCTCGCGCACCTCAAAATCAACGGGCAGCAAAGCCTGCGTCTGCAGGCCTTTGGTGCCCGTGAAGGTGCGGGATACGCCGCGAATGGAGAGTTGAGGGGTCACAAGGTGCTCCAGGCAAAAAGGCGGCGATTGAGGACCTTGAAGGCCAGGTCAGAAATCAGGCCAATCACGCCAATGACGATGATGCCGAAGATGATTTGCCCGGTGTTGAGCAGCGCCTGGCTGTCAGTAATCATGTGGCCAATGCCCGATGAAGACCCTATCAGTTCCGCCACGATCACGTATGTCCAGGCCCAGCCCAGCACCAAGCGCAGGGTTTCGGCAATGCCGGGGGCTGCACCAGGAATCAGCACCCGTTTGACAATGCCCTGGCTGCTGGCGCCCAGCGTGTAGGCGGCCTCCACTAAGTCGCGGCGCGCGCCCCCGACGATGACGGCCACCATCAGAATGATCTGAAACACCGAGCCAATAAAAATAACGAGTAGTTTTTGGGCTTCGCCCAATCCGGCCCAAAGAATCAGCAAAGGAATAAAGGCCGAGGCCGGCAAGTAGCGGCAAAAAGAGACAAAGGGCTCCAAAAACGCTTCAACCGGTTTGTAGGCTCCCATGGCAATGCCCAGAGGCACGGCGACGATCGCCGCCATGGCGAACCCGCCAAAGACGCGCCACACAGTCATGCCAATGTCTTCATGAAAGTTGTACTGGGTAAACAAAAGCCAGCCTTCACGCACCATCGTGACTGGGCTGGCCAGAAAAGTGGGCGATATATAGCCGCTCAGCGTGAAGGCGGCCCAGACCATGACGAACAGCACAAAGAAACCAACACCCAGCATCCAGCGCGCACGCGGACTCACGGGCTCAAGCGGTGCAAAGACCGGGCGCCGGCGCTGCATCGCCGGTGGCAAGAGGGAGGGGGTCGATTTCATGGGTTGAAGGCTTACTTGATAAAGCTGGCGTCAAAGGTGACGGCCAGGTTGTCGGGGGCTTTGCGGATCACGCCGGATTCGAGCAGGATGGGCACGGCGTCTTTCATGAACTGCGTCAACTCACCCGCAAAAAACTTCTGGTTGGCCGCCTTGTCTTGCCAGCGCAAAAAAGCCGAAGACTTAGCAAATTGTTCACCGCCCTGCTTGACTGCCGCGCCCATGATTTCGTTGGACTTGGCGGGGTCGGTCTTGATCATCTCGATGGCTTCAAAGTACGAGTTGGTGAGCGCCTGAGCCGCCTTGGGGTTGGCCTTGAGCCAGGTGGGGGCGCAGCCCACGGTGTCCATCACCATGGGGTAGTCGAGCGTGGTGGCCAAAATTTTTCCTGCTTGCGGGTTGGTGCGTACCAGGGACAAATAGGGCTCGTAAGTCATGGCGGCGTCGTTCTGACCCGCCACAAAAGCCTGGGCGGCAGGTTGTGGCTCAAGCGACACCAGTTTCACGTCTTTCAGGGTCATGCCGTTTTTGTTGAGCATCCAGGCCAGGCCAAAGTAAGGCGCCGTGCCGGGGGCGCTTACGCCTATGGCTTTGCCCTTTAAGTCAGCAAAACTCTTGATGTCGCTGCGCACGGCCAGGCCGTCAGCGCCATAGGATTTGTCCATCTGGAAAATTTGAACGATGGGCACGCCATTAGCGTTCCAGGCCACGTGGGTTTCAACTGTGGTGGCGGCGCACTGGATGGCTTCGGCGGCCAGGGCCAGGTGGCGGTCTTTCTGCGGAATCATTTTCAGTTCCACATTGAGGCCGTTTTTCTTGAAGATGCCGGCCTTGTCGGCCAGTGTGAGTGGCGCAAAGCCGGTCCAGCCTGACATGCCGAGCGCCAGCTTGGTTTCCTGCGCTGCTGCCGGGCTGCCAAGCCCCGCCATGCAACTGCCAATGGCCAGCAAGGTGGCGGTTTTCCTGAAAATTGTCATGCCCATTTAGAACTCCAGTCTGTTGAATAGTTGATTAACCATAAACGCCCAGGATCTGTCGGTGCGATGCCTGGTGGGGTGATTTTGTCGAACTTTATAAACCTGTCTATACACGATAACCCTCCTTTGGCGAAATGATCAGGCTAAACACCCCTTAATCGGCTCCCCTGGGCGCCGCTGAGTATGCTGGCAGAGCGCCTTGCCCCTCTCGAAACCCCGTACTCCTATTGGTAAACACAGGTAGTGAATTAGGCTACAGATAGGTAGTTTTTCAGGTTAATGGACGACAAACTGCCCGTGCAGGCCCAACGGCAGACCGTAGGGCAGCGCCAGCTGTGCCACAGGCCCGTCGGCCAGGGCGGCGGCTGGAACGGGCATACGCCAGCCTTATCACGCCCTGCTCTTCCCTGGCGTTGCCAAGGTGGAACACGCCGCCATCAGGCAGCTCAAAGCGCTGCACACAGAAATCGGCACGGCTCACCACCAGCGCAATCAGCGGCGCCTGCGACCACCATTCATACCGGTCCAGACTGCCCACGTGCGACGCGTCAGTGGCGATGCAGTGGGGATGGTCATGGTGCGACGCCCTTATTGAACTTTGAGCTCAATCGCCAACCCCTGGGTCGGCACGGCGACGCTGGCGGCCTGAAAGCTGGGTGGGCCAAAGCTGCCGCGGGCGTTGTTGGAAAAATCGTAGGGCTCGGTCGGCAGGCCCATCATGTTGTTGTTGAGCTGGCCATTGGCATCCAGATCGTGGTAGGCCGACACGGAGTAGGTGCCAGGGGTCAGGTCGCGCAGCACCAGCTTCACCCGGCCGGTGGCGTCGCGTCCGGCTGCAGCAGCCAAGACACCCTGTGTCACTGTTTTGGGGAAGGCCGCCGCGCTGTCGAACAGGCCCACCATGACATTGCCGGCGTTGGAGGTGATGTTGCTGACCACCACCGTCAGGTCAGCGGCCTGCGCCGGCACCGCGCCCAGCAAACTGGCGCAGGTGGCGAGAAACAGGCCGGCCGCCAGCGATGAGCGTCGGGTTGAAGGCGTTAAAGGCGTTGAAGGCGTTGAAGATAAGGACATAAAAGGCTCCGTTAGGGTTGGGAGCCGCAGTGTCCAAGCGACGCGGGCCGGGCACCAGCCCGATGCGACAAAACGTCCCAAACCGGGTGCCAGCAGCAGCTCAGCCCGTGCCAAAGGTACTGCCGCAAAGCCCCCGGCCGCTCAGGCGCTCAGGCGCTAAGCATTACGACGGACGCCGCATCGGCGGTGGAAAGCTAGCACTCTCAAAAGTATTTAATTGGATGTAATTGGGTGTAGTATTGGTTTTATGCTTCGTACCGACTCTCTCCACATCACTCCTGAGACACTCAGCCTGATAGCTCGGATTGACGAGTTCAAAGGCGCTTGGCGAGCCATGGGTACTCTTGCGCCCGAACGTCTTTCAGCCTTGCGAAGGGTGGCAACCATCGAAAGCATTGGTTCGTCCACTCGTATAGAAGGCAGCAAACTGACCGATCGGGAAGTAGACAAGCTACTCTCAAACCTCGCCATCCAGACCTTTGAAACCCGGGATGAGCAGGAAGTGGCTGGCTACGCAGAATTGATGGACTTGGTGTACAGCTCGTGGCAAGACATCCCGTTCAACGAGAACCACGTCAAGCAGTTGCACCAGATCTTGTTGCGCCACAGTGAAAAAGACTCGCGGCATCGGGGACAGTACAAGACTAACTCAAACAGTGTGGCAGCATTTGACGAAGATGGTGTCCAGATAGGCATTGTGTTCGAGACGGCAAGTCCTTTTGACACGCCTCGCCTGATGGGCGAACTGCTGACCTGGCTCAATGATGAGCGCGACAAAGCACTTTTGCACCCGTTGCTGATCATCGCCATTTTCGTCGTGGTGTTCCTCGAGATACATCCATTCCAGGATGGCAATGGCCGCCTGAGTCGTATTTTGACGACCTTGCTGTTGATCCAGGCGGGTTATACCTATGTGCCATACAGCTCGCTTGAAAGCGTGATCGAGCTTAACAAAGAAGCCTATTACCTGGCCTTGCGGCAGACGCAGGGCTCAATCCGATCGGATGCACCCAACTGGCAGCCTTGGTTGGCTTTCTTCCTGCGCTCAATGGCTGAGCAGGTCAGGCGACTTGAAAAGAAGGTCGAACGCGAAAGAATCGTTTTGGCCACTTTGCCAGACCTGTCGCTGCAGATCGTCGAATTTACTCGTGAGCATGGACGCATCACGATCGGCGATGCCATCAAATTGACGGGCGTCAGTCGAAATACGCTCAAGCAACACTTCCGACAATTGGTCGAACGTGGTCACTTGAATCAGCAAGGCAGCGGGCGCGGAGTTTGGTACGGACTCAAGTAAGGGTTGTTTCGGCAATGAAGTTGGCAAAAAGAATCAAGTGTCAACCCGCTGCGGTCAGTTGACTTTGCCGATCACCAAACGCGCCGACACCGCAGTCGCCAGGGCCGACAGCGCCAGGCAGGCCCAGATCACCAGGCTGTAACTGCCGGTGTGGTCAAACACCAGTCCGGCCAGCACCGGGCCGAGCAAGTTACCCAAGGCCGCGCCGCTGTAGAGCATGCCGATGATGCTGGCCACCGCACGGACGCCAAAAAAATCCATGCACAGGGCCGGCAGCAACGACACGATACCGCCATAGCTCAGGCCAAAGCACAGGGCGAACAGCGCAAACAGGGGGTAGCTGGCCGCCCCCGCCCACAACAGAAAAGCGGCGCCCATGGCGCCCTGCATCAGCACCAGCGTGAGGGTGCGGCCCAGCCGGTCGGCCAGGGCGCCGATGACAAGACGACCAACCAGGCTGCCGATGCCGATCAAGCCTACCAGCCCCACCGCCTGTGCTGTATTGATGCCGGCGTCACGTGCCGCCGCAGACACATGGGCAAAGGGCACAAACATGGACGGCGCCGCCAGCACCGTCCCCAAATACAGCCACCAGAAAGTGCGGCTGTGCAGCGCCTCGCGCAGGGTGTGGCCGGGTAGCGGCAGGTTGGCGCCGCCGCTGGCGGCCAGGGCTACGGGCGCACGCCGCATCAAGGCGGCACAGCCCATGCCCAGCACCAGGACCGCCAGCGCCAGCAGCCGTAGCGCATCGCGCCAATGCAGCCAGGCAATAGCGCCAGAGGCCAACAGCGGCAGCACCAGTGTGCCGGCACCGATGCCGGCGCTGGCAATGCCCGCCGCCAGGCCCCGCCGGCGGGTGAACCAGGGCTGCACGCAGGCGATGGACGGCGTGTACACCAGCGCAATGCCAATACCAATGCCAACCCCGTAGCACAGGTAAACCGTGGCCATCGACTGCGCCAGGCTGGTGCCCAGCAGACCGGCCGCAATACAAGCCATGCCGGTCATGCAAACGGCGCGCGGGCCAAACCGGTCCGCCAGCATGCCGCCGCCCACACCCAGCACAAAGTAAATCAGCCCGCACAGGCCAAAGACCAGGGCCACATCGGCTCGTTGCGCGGCAAACTCGTCCGCAAATGACGCAAAGAAGGCAGCAAATGAATACGACACGCCGAAGATGAGCGCCAGGCTGCCAAAGCAGGCCCAGACCACCACCCAGGCGTAGGGCGGTTCCTGCGGCACTGGTGACGGTGCTGGGGCTGGGGTGTCGGTCATGCCGGGGCAGTCTATCAGGCGCTTGGGTGGGCTCCGGGGGCATCTACACTCGAGCCTTTGCCTCCAGAACCATGACCTACTGCGTCGCCATCAAACTCAAAGCCGGGCTGGTCTTTCTGTCCGACTCCCGCACCAACGCCGGGCTGGACCAGATCAGCACCTTTCGCAAGATGATCGTTTATGAAAAACCGGGCGAGCGCTTCATGGTGCTGCTGTCGGCGGGCAACCTGAGTGTGTCGCAGTCGGTGCGCGAGATCCTGCAGGTGGAACAGCTGGCCGACGCCGAGGGCGGCGAGCCCATCACCATCTGGAACGCGCGCAGCATGTTTGACGCCACCCGGGTGCTGGGCGCGGCCATCCGCCGGGTGTACGAGCGCGACGCCGCTGCCCTCAAGCAGGCCGGGGTGGAGTTCAATGTGTCGCTGATCTTTGGCGGCCAGATTGCGGGCGAAGGCATGCGCCTGTTTCAGGTGTATTCGGCCGGCAACTTCATCGAGGCCACGCCTGAGACGCCGTATTTTCAAGTGGGTGAATCTAAGTATGGCAAGCCGGTACTGGACCGTGTCATCACCCCCGACACGCCGCTGGACGAGGCCGCCAAGTGCGCGCTGGTGTCGATGGACTCCACGCTCAAATCCAATTTGTCGGTGGGTCTGCCGCTGGACATGGTGGTGTACGAGGCCGACCGCTTTCAGAGCGACAAGGTGTTGTGCATTGACGAGAACAACCCCTATTTCCGCATGCTGCACAACAGTTGGGGCCAGAAGCTGCGCGAGGTGTTTGACAGCATTGAAGACCCGATGTGGAACGGCGAGGCCACCGAGGTGCCCTTGCTGGCGCAATCGGGCCGCAGCCTGCCTTTGAAGAAGATCAGCACGCCGCAAGAAAAGCTGATCTGACACCGTGGCCCTGCTTGTTTTTTCCCATGCCAACAGCTTTGGCGCCAGCACTTACGGGGTGTTGTTTCGCCACCTCAAGGCGCGCGGCTTCAAGGTGCGCGCCATCGAGCGCTTTGGCCACGACCCGCGCTACCCCGTCAGCAACAACTGGCGCGAGTTGGTGCAGCAGCTGATCGATTTCACCCGCGCCGAGGTGGACAAATCCGGGCAGCCGGCCTGGCTGGTCGGCCACTCATTCGGCGGCTTTGTCAGCCTGATGGCGGCCGCCCGCGAGCCCGAACTGGCGCGCGGCGTGCTGCTGCTCGATTCGCCGCTGCTGGGCGGCTGGCGCGCCACCACGCTGGGTGCGCTCAAAAGCACGCAGCTGGTGGGTTCGGTTTCACCCGGTGCCGTGAGCCGGCGCCGGCGCAACAGCTGGGGCAGCCAGGCCGAGGCATTGGCCCACTTCCAGAGTAAAAAAATGTTTGCTCGCTGGGAGCCGCAAGTGCTGCACGACTACATCGCCCACGGCACCCATGACGAAGGTGAAGGCGACGACAAGAAGCGCGTGCTGAGCTTTGACAGAGACGTAGAAACCGCCATCTACAACACCCTGCCCGATAACCTGGACCGCCTGCTCAAGCGCCACCCGCTCAAGTGCCAAGTGGCTTTCATCGGTGGCTTGCAATCGGCAGAAATGCGGCAGGTGGGCATGACCATGACCGAGCAGGTGGTGCGCGGTCGCATCATGATGCTGGACGGCAGCCACCTGTTCCCGATGGAGAAGCCGGCAGCGACTGCCGCGGCGGTTGAGGCGGCTTTACTGGGGCTGGGCGGCGCAGCTTAAGCGGCCCAGGTCACCAGCCCGCTCCAGGCGGTGCCTAGCACCACCAGCCCAAACACGATGCGGTACCAAGCAAAGCCGACAAAGCTGTGGGTGGCGATGAAGCGGAGCAGCCAGCGTACGCACAGCCAGGCGCTCAGGAAAGAGAACACCAGCCCCACGGTGAACACCGGCAAATCAGCCAGCGAGAGCAAGGCGCGCTCCTTGTACAGGCTGTAGGCGCCGGCGCCGATCAGCGTGGGAATGGCCAGGTAAAAAGAAAAGTCGGTGGCGGCTTTGCGCGACAGGCCCAGCAGCATGCCGCCGATGATGGTGGCTCCGCTGCGGCTGGTGCCGGGCACCATGGCGAGGCACTGCGCCAAGCCCACCTTGAGCGCGTCAATCGGCGTCATGTCATCGGCCTCCAGGATGCGTGCCACTGCCGGGTTGCGTGCTTGGCGACGCTCGGCCCACAGGATGATCAAGCCGCCGATGATGAAGGTGCTGGCCACCACGGTGGGGGTGAACAAATGTGCCTTGATGGCCTTGCCAAACAGCAGGCCCAGCAGCACAGCCGGCAAAAAAGCAATCAGCACATTGAGTGCCAGCCGCTGCGCCTGGCGCTGGGTGGGCAAGGCCACCACCGTACTACGGATTTTTTGCCAATAGACCATGATGACCGCAAAAATTGCGCCGGTCTGGATGGCGATGTCAAACACCTTGGCCTTCTCGTCGTCAAAGCCCAGCAAAGCGCCGGCCAAAATCAGGTGCCCGGTCGATGAAATCGGCAAAAACTCGGTCAGCCCCTCCACCACGCCCATGATGGCGGCTTTGATCAGCAATGCAATGTCCAAGGTTTGTCCTAGTTGTCAGCGTGTGTGGAAGTCATGGATTCCCGCGTGCGCGGGAATGACGCTTATGGCTGTCATGCTCGACTCGATCGGGCATCCATGGTGAATTATCCCCGGCCGTCTTTACTCGTACCGCAGCGCCTGAATCGGCAGCAGGCGCGAGGCGCGGCGAGCCGGATAGAAGCCAAAAAACACACCCACAAACACTGAGAAACCCACCGCCAGCAGGATGGAGGCCGGCGTCATGCTGACCTGCCAGCCGGCAAAGCGCTCAGTGGCCCAGGTGGCCAGGCCACCCAGGGCCACGCCGATGGCGCCACCAATCAGCGACAGAGTGACGGCCTCGATCAGAAACTGCGCCAAGATGTCGCGCCCACGCGCGCCCACCGCCATGCGCAGGCCGATCTCGCGGGTGCGTTCGGTCACGCTCACCAGCATGATGTTCATGATGCCGATACCGCCAATGATCAGGCTGATGCCGGCCACCGCGGCCAACAGCAGCGTCATGATGCGGCTCGAAGCCTCTTGCGCCTGCAAAATCTCGGTCAGGTTGCGCACGGAAAACGGATCGTCGCCGCCGGGCTGCACCTTGAAGCGCTGGCGCAGCAGGTCTTTGATGTTGTCCTCGGCCACCTTCATGCTCTGGCCCTCGCGCACCTTGACGCTGATCGAGCCGATGCGCCGCAGCTTGCCGCTGGCGCCGCCCTGGATGCGGTTGCGGTAGGTGGAAATGGGCACCAGTATCACGTCGTCCTGGTCCTGGCCCATGGCGTTCTGGCCCTTGCGCGCCAGCACCCCAATGATGGTGACCGGCACTTTTTTAACGCGAATCACCTGGTCCAGCGGGTCGGAATCGCCAAACAGCTCGCGGGCCACGGTCTGCCCCACAACAGCCACCTTGGCCGAGCCCTGTAGATCGGCAGCGTCGAAGCTGCGGCCCTCTGAGAGCGGCCACTCGCGAGCCTCCAGATAGTCATTCGTAGTCCCCAGAATGGAGGTGCTCCAGTTGGTGTTGCCGGCCACCACCTGGGCGCCGGTACGCGAGCTGGGTGCTGCCACCTGCACCTCAGGCACTTCGCGGGCAATGGCATAAGCGTCCTCTTCCGTCAGGCCCTGCCCAGTTTGGGCGCCCAAGCGCACACCGCCTTGCGTGACGCCTCCCGGGATCACCAGCATGATGTTGGAGCCCAGACCCTTCATTTGGGCCTGCACCCGCTGCGTGGCTCCGTTGCCCACCGCGATCATGGTGATCACCGCCGCCACGCCGATGATGATGCCCAGCATGGTCAGGATGGAGCGCAGGGTGTTGGCGGCCAGGGCGCGCAGCGCGATGCGCACCGTTACATACAGGTTCATGCCGGTACCCCGCCCAGTTGACGCACGTCTTCCACGATCAGGCCGTCGCGGAACACCATTTTGCGGCGCGCCCAGGCGGCGATGTCGGTCTCGTGGGTGACGATCACCACCGTCATACCCTGGGCGTTGAGCTCGGTCAGCAGGCGCATGATGTCGTCACTGGTTTTGGTGTCCAGGGCGCCGGTGGGCTCGTCCGCCAAAATGAGTTGCGGCTGGTTGACCAACGCACGGGCAATGGCCACCCGCTGCTGCTGGCCGCCTGAGAGCTCCGACGGGCTGTGTTTGGCCCGCTCGGCCAGCCCCACCCGGGCAAGGGCCGCCAGCGCTCGCTCACGCCGCGCCGCTGCCTTGACGCCGGCATACAGCATGGGCAGCTCCACGTTTTCCAGGGCGCTGGTGCGCGGCAGCAGGTTGAACTGCTGAAACACGAAGCCGATGCGCCGGTTGCGAATAGAGGCCAGTTGGTCCTGCGCCATGGCCTCGACCACTTCGCCCGCCAACCGGTATTCACCCGATGTGGGCAGGTCCAGGCAGCCCAGGATGTTCATCAGGGTGGATTTACCCGAGCCCGAGGCGCCCATGATGGCGACAAAGTCACCCTTGGCAATGTCGAGCGAGACACCGCGCAGCGCGTGCACGGTCTGGTCGCCCATGGTGTAGGTCTTGACCAGCTCACGGGCCTCGATCAGGCACATGGCCGGCGCTTCGCCAGGCTCGGCAGTGAGCGAAGGCGTGTTGTCCATCAGAACGGCAGGCGCGGGCCAGTCGGTCCGCCGCCCGGGGCGGTGCCGGCCGCCAGCGTACCGATGATGACCAGCGCACCTTCTTTAAGCACCGCTGCCTGGGGCGCATTGGGGCCCAGCAGCAGTTCGGTGCTGCTGCCGTCCGAAATGCCCAGGCGCACCGCATAGGCCACGGGTTTGCCGTCGGCGCCCATCAGGTAGATGCGTCCGCGTGTGCTTTGGCGGCCGGCCACGGCCGCCACCAGCGCGGCGTACTTGAGTTTTTGCTCGGCGCTCAGCACATCGGCAATGCGGGCCCGGATGTCAGAACTGATGCGCTCGCGTGCCTTGGGCCGTTCCTCGGCAGTCATGTCGCGCAGCGCGCCAAACCGGGGCCGGGCCTCGGCATAAATCGCGTCCACCTTGTCGGCCTGGGCCGGGCTCAGCGCCAGCTCGGCCACCAGCCGGTTGCGAAACTCGATCAACGGGTTGCCGTTGGCCGGCAGGGCTGGCGCTGCGGCGCCACCGGGCGCCGGACCGCTGCCGGCCGCTGCGCTATTTGTTGAGGGTTTTTGGCCTCCAGGCCTTGTCGCAGCTTCATTTCCCGCTATATTTTTAGGAGCGTCTGCCGCTGCAGGGCCTGCCACTCCCGGATTGCCAGACGCTGGTCGACCACCAGCGCCAGGCGGTGGGCCGCCCGGGGCCTGGGCCAGGATCTGTTGGTACTTGCTGCGCTGTGCCGGCGTGAGCATGGCACTGATCTGCGCACGCATGTCGGCGCTGACCTTGTCACGGGCCTCGGCGCGCTGGTCTTGCGGCAAGTCGCGCAGCGCCATAAAGCGCGGCCGAAGATCGGTACCTATAGCGTCCAGTTTGGCCTGCTGGTCGGCGCTCAGCTGCAGCTCAGTCACGAGGCGCTCACGCTGAGCGGCCATGCCGCCACCGGGACCACCACTCTGTCCACCCCCACCCGCCGGTTGCGCCAGAGCCTGGCTGAACCAGGTCCAATTGTTGGTGCTGGTGCCCGTACTGCTGGCGGCAGAAGCCGGTGCACCTGGTGTCGCGGCCGGCTCCGAAGCTGCCGCAGCGGCAGGCTCTATGCCGGCGATGCGGACCCGCAGGGCGGCATTGGGCACCTTGAGCACGTTCTCACGCACATCGGTCACCACCCGCACATTGGCCGTCATGCCTGGCAGCAGGCGCCCGCCGGCGTTGGAGAAACCCACCACCGCCACATAGGTCACCACATTCGCCACACTTTGCGCGGCCTTACGCACCTGGCGCACCTCACCCTCAAAGGTCTGGCCCGGGAAGGCATCCACGGTGAAGGTGGCGCGTTGCCCGGTGCGGATGCGCCCCACATCGCTCTCGTCAATACTGGCGTCAACCTGCATGTCTGACAGGTTTTGCGCAATCACAAAAAGCTCGGGCGACTGCAGGCTGGCGGCCACAGTCTGGCCCCGCTCAATGGCCCGCTTGATCACGATGCCGTTCACCGGTGAGGTGATGCGGGTACGGGCCAAGTCAATGCGGGCCTGGGCCAGAGACGATTCACGCTGCGCCACATTGGCCTGCGCGCTCTTGATCTGGGCCTCAGTGACCCCAGCCTGCGCCTGCGCCTGCTTGAGCAGTTCGCCGGCGGTATTGACCAGCGCGCGCGCCTTGTCGCCCTCGCTCTGTGCAATGAATTGCTTTTCCACCAGGGTCTGCTTGCGCTCCTGATCACGCTGCGCCTCTTGCAGGTCGACCTGCGCTCGCGACACGTTGGCCCGGCTGGCGGCCGCTGCCGCTTGCGCGGTCACCACCGCCGCATTGGCGGCGTCGACATCGGCCTGAGCCGAGCGCACCCGGTACTCAAAGGTTTCGGGGTCGATGCGGGCAATCAGCTGGCCGGCCTTGACCTCGGAGTTGAAATCCACATACAGGTCCTTAATCTGGCCCGACACCTGCGTGCCCACCGACACCTGTGTCACCGGATTCACTGCGCCGCTGGCCGACACCGTAGCCTGCAGGTTGCCGCGCTCAATTTTTGCAGTGCGGTACTGCACCGCGTCAGCCGCACCGCGCTGGCTCCACCACCAATAGCCACCGCCACCGGCCAGGGCCAGCCCCACCACCACCACTGCCAGAGAGGTTTTCTTCATGGCGGCTATTCTAAGGAGCCGCCCGGCAGGGTGGCCGTCAAACAAAGCGCCTGACGTGTAAAGCTGTTGAAAAGGTTGATGAAAGGCCGCCAGATTGCATTGCTTGTCTTACCGTTCGCGCCATTTGGCGTCAATTGGCGCTGCCAAAACCGCCGTCCGTCGCAGCTGCCTGGCGGCTGCGAGTCAATTGGTCAAAATGCCGCTCATCGTCTTCAACCAGCCCGTTTCACCATGCCAATCACCTTGTCTTCGCTGCTCCTGGTCCCGTGTGTTTTCGTGCTGATGGTTGCAGGTGCCGTCGTATTGGGTGGCCCCGGAGACATCCGGCCCCTGGCCAGCATCAACGCGCCTTTTGAAAAGGTGGATTTTTCTGCCGTGCCGCCTTCGCAACGCTTCACGGCGCGGGATGGTACGGCTCTGGCGTGGCTCCATTACCCGGCCACAACGGCGGCTACCGCCCAGCGAAGGGTGGTGCTGGTCCACGGATCGTCGGCACGCGCCCAGTCCATGCATGTTCTTGCCCAAGCACTGGCAGCTGCGGGCTTTGACGTGGCAGCTTTGGACATGCGGGGGCATGGCGAATCGGGCACACAGGGCCAGGCCGCTTACATCGGCCAGCTCGAAGATGATATTGAGGATTTCATGCGTGGGGTGCCGTTTGCCGGCCCCAGCACACTGCTCGGATTTTCATCCGGCGGCGGATTTGTCTTGCGATTTGCCGGGAGCGCGCGCCAGGCTTTGTTTGACCGCTACCTGCTGCTTTCGCCCTACCTGCATCACCGCGCGCCCACCAACCGGGAAAGCATGAGTGGCAGTGGTGCCCCCTGGGTATCTGTCGGCTTGCCGCGCATGGTCGCGCTGACCGTGCTCAATGCAGCCGGCATGACCCGCTGGAACGATCTGCCGGTTTTGCGATTCGCGTTGAACGAATTCAGCCAAAAGCTGCTGACGCCCTCCTACAGTTACACCTTGGCCGCCAATTTTCGGCCGCACGACGATTACCTGAGTGACATACGGCAGGTGCGGCAACCCCTACGCATCGTGGCCGGCCTCGACGATGAACTGTTCGATGCCAATGGCTTTGCAAGGATGTTTTCGCAAGCCGCCCAGACGGTACCAGCGACGCTCGTGGCCGGCGTGAACCATATCGGCTTGACGCTGCAACCCCAGGCCGTGGCTGCGGTGGTCAAAGCCTGCAACGACTGAGAAGCCGGTCAGTGTCTAACCTTTCCCATCCCTCACGCCATTAGGACCCATCATGCAATTCACCCCCCTCATCGCCGTGCACATGACCGCCGCCCTTGGTGCGGTAGCACTCGGCCCTGTTGCCCTTTGGGCACGCAAGGGTGCCACCCAGCGGCCCAAGCTGCACCGCGCCTTTGGCTATGCCTGGGTCACGCTGATGGTGCTGGCCGCCGTCTCGGCCCTGTTCATCCGCGACTACGGCCTGCCCAACCTGGCCGGCTACACCCCCATCCACCTGCTGATTCCTTACACCCTGTTCTCCATCGTCATGGCTTTTGTCTACCTGGCCCGCCGCAACATCGAGGGTCACCGCAAGACCATGCAATGGCTGTACATCGGCGCCTGCGGCATTGCTGGCGCCTTTACCCTGCTGCCCAACCGCTACCTGGGCAAGTTGGTCTGGGGCCAGTGGCTGGGCCTGTTGTGAACTACGCCACAAAGACATCGTTGAGCGCTTTAGCCGGGCTGCGAATACAGAATCTTTGGCCACTAAAATTTCGACCTCCCATGCACATCACCACCCTCCAAGCCCTCCGCGCCATGTACAAACCGGCCAACGAGCGGGCGCTGAAAAAAGAGATCCCGTCGCTGGACGTGCATGCCGTGCAGTTCATTGGCCTGTCGCCCTTTGTGGTGTTGGCCAGTGGCGGGGCAGATGCAGCGCACCCCAGCCTGGACGCCTCGCCGCGCGGCGGCGAGCCGGGCTTTGTCAAAGTGCTGGACGCGCAGACCCTGTTGATTCCGGACGCCCCGGGCAACAACCGCTTGGACACTTTGGAGAACATCGTCGCCACCGGGCAGTTGGGCCTGCTGTTCATGGTGCCGGGCTTTGACGAGACGCTGCGGGTCAATGGCCGTGCGGTGTTGTCTACCGATGCGACAGATTTGCAGCTTTTTGCGGATGCGCAACGCGCACCCACACTGGTGATCCGCTTGACGGTGGCGTCGGTCTACCTGCACTGCGCCAAGGCGCTGATGCGCTCGCAGCTGTGGGACGCCAGCCGGCACACTGATCGCACCGCCCTGCCCACCATGGGCGAGATGCTGCGCGACCAGATCCAAGCCTTCAAAGGTGAAACCATCGAGGTCGAACCGCAGGCTGTGATGCTGGAGAGGTACAGGCAGTCGCTGTGAAGCAGCAGGCTGCTTTAGAGGCGCTGCGCCGGGGCATGCAACTGAACGACGACTTTACTCTTGACGCACTCTCCCAACTGCAGCCCACCATGAGCCCTGATCCATCTCCTGACCCATTAGACCGTTTGGCCACCAAGCGTGCCAGCATGAAAATCGGCTTTTATATCCAAGCCGCCGTGTACCTGGCCGTCAACCTTGGTTTGGCCTTGCCCGGCGGTGGGCTGCGTGAGCAGATGGTCGCGCGCGAGCGCCGCATCCTCGAAAGCCGGCGTCCGTGACAGCTGCCAGTCACGTGCCCGTGCCACCCCGCATGCTGCGTGGCTGGCACTGGCTGCTGGCCTCGGCTTCGCTGAACTCCTTCATTGCGCTGGCTCTGACGCTGGCTGGCACCGGCCACGGCGACGGGCTGCAAGCGCTGGGCGTTAACCTGCTGTACTCCCAGTGCATCGGGCTGGCCATCTGGGGTTTGATTGACCTGGGACGCCTGTGGCTGACACCCGATGAGCCGCAGCAGTGGCCCCGGCTGGTCGGCATCGTGCCGGTAGGCGTGGTGCTGGGCTACCTGGCCGGTACGCTGGTGGCCGACACGCTGCTGGGCGGGCCGGCCGGCGCCGGCCTGTCCTTGCTGGGATCGGGCCAAAGCGCGGGCCTGCTGCTGATGAGCCTGGCCATCGGCGCAGGCTGCACCTATTACTTTATGAGCCAATCCCGCCTGGCAAGCGCACGCGAAGAAGCGGCCCGTGCCAGCGCCCAAGCTGAAGCGGCGCAACGCCAGGCGGCCGAGTCGCAGCTCAAGCTGCTGCAAACCCAGTTGGAGCCGCACATGCTGTTCAATACCCTGGCCAACCTCCGAGTGCTGGTCGGGCTGGACCCAGCCCGTGCCCAGACCATGCTGGACCATCTGATTGCCTACCTGCGCGCCACGCTGGGCGCATCCCGCGCCACCCTGCACCCCTTGCAAGACGAATTCGAGCGACTGGCCGACTACCTGGCGCTGATGGCAGTGCGCATGGGGCCGCGCCTGAGCTACCAGTTGGACCTGCCGGCAGAATTGGCCCAGACGCCAGTGCCGCCACTGCTGCTGCAGCCGCTGGTGGAAAACAGCATCCGCCACGGCCTGGAGCCCAAGCTGGACGGCGGCCACATCACCGTGCAGGCGCTGCGGCACGGCACGCAGCTGGTGCTGACGGTTGCCGACACCGGCCTGGGCTGCCCCACCACCCCGACCCCGCCCGCCACCCCAGGCGCCGGCGGCTTTGGCCTGGCCCAGGTGCGTGAGCGCCTGCACACCTGCTACGGCGACCAGGCTGCTATTGAAATAATAGCTATACCCTCAGGTGAGACAAGGGTTAGCATCAGTTTTCCTTTAAAAAATTAACGTCGGCATGCGCCTGAACCTCCGCCCGCCCCACCCCACCGCCCTGATCGCCGAGGACGAGCCGCTGCTCGCCGCCGCCCTGCAGGCCGAATTGAATCGCCTTTGGCCTGAGTTACAGGTGCTGGCCAGCGTGGGCGACGGTCGCAGCGCGGTGGCGCAGGCTCTGGCGCTGCAGCCTGACGTCTTGTTTTTTGATATACGCATGCCCGGTTTGAGCGGTCTGGACGCGGCTGCCGCGCTAGCTGACGCCTGGGACACCACCACACCGGGCGCCAAGCGGTTCCCGGCACTGGTGTTTGTGACCGCTTATGACCAGTACGCCGTGCAGGCCTTTGAGGCGCAGGCTGTGGACTACCTGCTCAAGCCAGTACAGCCTGAACGTCTGAAGAAAACCATACAAAAACTCCAGCAAAGCTTTGCCAGTAAAAGCTCTGCCGCTACTGATTTTGAAGCAACGCTGACCCAACTGCGCAGCCTGCTGGCGATGCCATCCGCTCCGTCTTCGCCACTCTCCCCGCCCAACCCGGCAGCCGCCCGGCTGCAGCATATCCAGGCCAGCGTAGGCAGCGCCATCCACCTGGTGCCTGTGGCGGAGGTGGTGTACCTGGAGGCTGCCGACAAATATGTGCGGGTGCTGACCGCCAGCCGCGAATACCTGATCCGCACCCCGCTCAAAGAGCTGTTGCCGCAACTTGACCCCGCACTGTTTTGGCAGATTCACCGCGGCACGGTGGTCAACAGCGGCTGTGTGGCACTGGCCGCACGGGACGAGCAGGGCCGGCTGAGCCTGTCGCTGCGGGGCCGGCCAGAGCGTCTGGCAGTCAGCCGGCTATTTGCCCATCAATTCAAAGCGATGTGAGGCGGCGGTTCATGGGATGATGCGCTCCAAAGCCAAAGAGCCAAGACGCATGTCCCAAGACCTAACCCTATTTTCTGTGCCGCTGTTTCCGCTGGGCACCGTGCTGTACCCGGGCGGTTTCCTACCGCTGCAGATCTTTGAGGTGCGCTACCTCGACATGATCGGCAAATGCCACCGCGAGGGCTCGCCGTTTGGCGTGGTCACGCTGACCAAAGGGTCCGAGGTGCGAAAAATCGATCCAAAGCGCGCCGGTGGTGACGGTTTTGCGGACGAGACCTTTCACCCCATTGGCACTTTGGCCACCATCACCGAGCTGAGCAGGCCCCAGCCCGGGCTGATGGTAATCCGCTGCCGGGGCACCCAGCGCTTTCGCATGACCAGCTACGACCGGCTGCAGCATGGTCAATGGGTTGCCAGCGCCACGCCGCTGGCCGATGACATCAGCATGAAGGTCCCGGACTACCTGCGCAGCGTCTCCACCGCACTGGGCAACCTGATTAACACACTACACGCGCGTGACCTGGCGCCCGATCAAATGCCAATGCAACCACCCTACCTGCTCGACGACTGCAGTTGGGTGGCCAACCGTTGGTGCGAGCTCTTACCCATGCCGCTTGATCAAAAACAGCGCATGATGACGCTCGACAGCCCGCTGCTGCGGCTGGAACTGGTGAGCGACCTGCTGGTCAAAAGTGGTATTGCCAAGTAACAAGATGTTTAAGCCGGTCCTCCCGCTTGCACGAACCGCCCTGCGGTACTACCATCATCAGCAGGGAGCGTCAAATAAAGAGCCCACATCCACAAAGGAAACGCCTCAGCCATGACCCTTCAATACACCACGGCGTCGAACGTCTTGCCCGACAACAAGATGCGCCTGTACCCCACCAAGGTGATCAATATCATTGGCGGCCCAGGTTGCGATAAATCACTGTTCAGCTCTGCCATCATCCTGCGCCTGAACCTGCGCAATAAAAGCGTGGAAAGCATCCCTGACTATGCCAAATCGCTGGTCTGGCAACAGGACTTTGAAGCCCTGAAAAACCAGTACCTGATCGCCAAACGGCAGTTCGAGATGCTCAACCTGCTGGACGGACAGGTGCAATACCTGGTCACCGAATGCTCATTGCCGCAAGTGCTGTACTACAACGAGCACTATGTAGACAACATTTGTGATGTCGCAAAAACACGTGGCCACATCTTGGCCTGGTACAAGCAACACAACAATGTGAATGTGATGGTGGAGCGCGGCGACAAGAAATACGTGCATACCGGCCGGTTTCAAGACGAAGTGCATGCCCGCGCCATTGACCGGGCCCTGCGCCAAAACCTCACCCGTGAAGGCATGCCCTTTACCGTGCTGCCGCCCAACATCGACGCCATCAACGCTTTTGCCGACGCGCTGGAATAGCGGTCGCCCTGTGCGGCTGCCTGACAGAGGGCCGACTAAAATCGGCTCATGAGTTCACCAACGCCTGACAAAGCCAGCAGCACTGACGCCAAAACCAGCAACTTCTTGCGCCAGATCATCGAGCATGACCTGGCCGCCGGCACCTACGCCCAGCGCCGCTGGGCTGGCAGCCCAGGCGACGCCGCCCACCATGCCGCCGGCGTGCCAGACCCAGCCAAGATCCGCACCCGCTTTCCGCCCGAGCCCAATGGCTACCTGCACATCGGCCACGCCAAAAGCATCTGCCTGAACTTTGGCCTGGCGCGCGACTACGGCGGCGTGTGCCACCTGCGCTTTGACGACACCAACCCCGAAAAAGAAGACACCGAGTACGTCAACAGCATCATCGATGCGGTGAAGTGGCTGGGCTTTGACTGGAACGGCGCGCCCGACGCGCCGCCCTACCAGGCCAGCGACTACTTTGGCTTTATGTACCGGGCGGCCGAGCACCTGATCGAGACCGGCCACGCCTATGTGGACGAGCAAACCGCTGAGCAGATGCGCCTGAACCGGGGCGACTTTGGCAAACCCGGGGTGGACAGCCCGTTTCGCGCCCGCACCCCGGCCGAGAACTTGGCCCGTTTTCGCGAAATGCGCGACGGCCAGCACGAAGACGGCAGCATGGTGCTGCGCGCCAAGATCGACATGGCGCACCCCAACATCAACCTGCGCGACCCGGCCATCTACCGCATCCGCCGCGCCACCCACCACAACACCGGCGACACCTGGTGCATCTACCCGATGTACACCTTTGCCCACCCCATTGAAGACGCGCTGGAGCAGATCACCCACAGCATCTGCACGCTGGAGTTTGAAGACCAGCGCCCGTTTTACGACTGGTTGCTGGCGCAGCTGTGCCAGGGCGGCCTGCTGTGCGCGCCGCCGCCGCACCAGTACGAGTTTGCACGGCTCAACCTCACCTATGTGATCACCAGCAAGCGCAAGCTGGCCCAGCTGGTGTACGACCATAAGGTGAGCGGCTGGGACGACCCGCGCATGCCAACCATCGTGGGGCTGCGCCGGCGCGGCTACACGGCGCAAAGCCTGCAGCTGTTTGCCGAGCGCATTGGCGTGGCCAAGAGCGACAGCTGGATCGACTACAGCACGCTGGAAGGCTGCCTGCGCGAAACCCTGGACCACAGCGCCCCGCGCGCCATGGCCGTGCTGGACCCGATCAAGCTTGTGCTGACCAACTGGGACGAGGTGATTGGCGCAGGTACTTTGGACGGCTGCAGCGCCCCGGTACACCCGCACCACCCCGAGCTGGGCCAGCGCCATTTCAAAATGGGTCATGAGGTGTGGATCGAGCGCAGCGACTATGAAGAAACGCCGCCCAAGGGCTTCTTCAGGCTGTTCCCCCCAAGCATTGACGCGAGCGGCAATGCGGTGCCAGGAAGCAAGGTGCGGCTGAAATACGGCCACGTGATCGAATGCACCGGTGCTATCAAAGATGAAGCAGGAAACCCAAGCACCGTGCTGGCCCGCCTGCTGCCAGACACCAAAAGCGGCACCCCCGGCAGCGACAGCGTCAAGGTCAAAGGCGTGATCACCTGGGTGGGCGTGGCTGACGCCAGCGCCGCCGAAGTGCGCCTGTACGACCGCCTGTTCACCGACCCCCAGCCCGACGCTGGCGGCAAAGACTTTATTGAGAGCCTGAACCCCAGCAGCCTGAAAGTGGTGACCGCCATGGTGGAACCCTCACTGGCCAGCGCCCAACTTGATCAGAAGTTTCAGTTTGAACGCCACGGCTACTTCACAGCCGACCGCGTGGACCATGTGCCGGGGCAGCGGGCGGTGTTCAATTTGGCGGTGGGGTTGCGGGATGGGTGGGGGAAGTAACCTGATGGCGGCCTCATGAAAATTTCTTACGACAAGGCCACGGATTCCCTCTACATCCACCTGGCTGACAGGAAATCTGTTGAATCCGATGAGGTGAAGGACGGTGTGGTGCTTGACTTTGATGCCGACGGCGCACTGGTGGGCATCGACGTCCAACACGCCAGCCAGCGGGCTGATCTGGGCAATTTGTCACTCTCAAAAATGCCATTTGGCGAGTTATTGGCTGCTTGATTTTGAATTGCAGAGGGCAATGCGGTGCCAGGAATCAAAGTGCGGCTGAAATACGGCCACGTGATCGAGAATGCACCGGCGCTGTCAAAGATGAAGCAGGAAAGCCAAGTACCGTGCCGACCCGACTGCTACCAGACACCAAAAGCGGCACCCCCGGCAGCGACAGCGTCAAGGTCAAAGGCGTGATCACCTGGGTGAGCGTGGCCGACGGCGCCCCCGCCGAAGTGCGACTGTACGACCGCCTGTTCACCGACCCCCAGCCCGACGCCGGCGGCAAAGACTTCATCGAAAGTCTGAACCCCAACAGCCTCAAAGTAATAACCGCCATGGTGGAGCCCTCCCTGGCCAGCGCCCAGCCTGACCAAAAGTTCCAGTTTGAACGCCACGGCTACTTCACCGCCGACCGCGTGGACCACGTGCCGGGGCAGCGAGCGGTGTTTAATTTGGCGGTGGGGTTGAGGGATGGGTGGGGGAAGTGATGCACAGCGAGCGCTTCCATCTTCCGGTGGTTCTTACCGAGCATGCCAAGATGCGCATGCAGGAACGCGGCATTCAGGAAGCGCTGGTTCTGGACATCATTGACAATGGCACGCAGAAACATGCTGGCGGTAACCACTATTGGTTCTACAAGCACTTCGATGCGCGTGACGACAACTTGCTATGTGTCGCTGCAGTGATTGACAATGTCGTTGTGATCAAAACCATCATGCACCATTGGGAGCCCATGCCATGAAGAGCATCTATTTCGAAAAAGACGACATCTTAGAAATTCGCGTGTCCGACAAACCCATTGTGCGCGAGGTGTCACAAGGCTGGCACACCAACATCAGCTATGCCGCAGATGGCACCATCGTTGAAATCGTGCTTCTGGACGCCAAAAAGGAAGGGCTGATGCCCATGGAGTTCAGGAAGGCTGCCTGAGCTGAGTGTCTTGACTCAAGGATGCTCGTACAACTTTACATTCGACGAGTTCGTAGAGCAGCCGAGCAACTCAACTGTAAAGCTGTCTTCAATGAATGGCACTTAATGTTGCCTGCTCCCGCGTGAGAATCCAATAACTTCAAGGCAGTGAGGCTACTTGTTGAGCATTCACTGGCGGCCCTGCCTCCGGAACAGCGATCAGAGCTTGAACGGCATGGCAACTGCAAAGGCCTCGGCGTGGACCACTTGTCGTCGCCGCAGGCGGAGCTCAACTTAGCTGCCCGTTTGAGGGATTCATCCGGGAAATAACTAGTTTTCATTGCAGGACGTGGCCTGGGTTATCAGGTTTTGTCTTGCGCGTCTATCCCCTTGATGGGGGATATCGATACAAAATGAAGTCGATTAACGTCAACTTTGACTACTGCAGTCTCTTGCGCTCAACAATCCATTCCAAATCTATTAAACATGAAAAACTTTTTTCTTACCTCTACCCTCATTGTTACTGTTGCAATGGCTGGATGTGCATCCCCGACTGTTACCCAAGTGGTGAAACCAGGTGATACCACTTTGAACTGTGGGCAGATGCAAAATGAGTATTCTGACGTCCAACGACTGAAAAAAGAAGCTGATGCCGAGAAGTCGATAACCGGGGGAAATATAGTTCGAGCACTTTTTTTCTGGCCAGCCATCATCGGAACGGCAATGAATGCAAATGAAGCGATTTCAGCCGCAGACAACAGGACTGTTCACCTCGCCAATTTGATGCGCGAGAATAAATGTGAAATTCCAAAGTGAAAAATAAATATTTATTTGTCTGAACCAATCCCTTTCACGCTCCCCCCGCATCACAATAGTTTTTGCCTCAATATAATCAAGCCCCGGGGGGCGGCGATGAAGCACAGAAATCGGCAGCCCCGAACAGTTTCACCCTGGGTTGTTGCCGCCCAGAGCCATCCTAATGCCCCATCTCCGTCATTAACCCCGGCCGCCCGCCCAGCCCCATCGAGGCATCCAGCACGGCGCCGTGCAGCACGCGGCTGTGGGGGGTGAGCAAAAAGGCGATCAGTTCGGCAATTTCGGGCGGCTCGATCAGCCTTTGCTTGGGTAGGCGCGCCACAAAGGCCGCCCGCTCGGCGTCGGTCATGGCGTTCAGGGTGCTGGCCTGGAACATGCCGGTGTTGGTGGCGCCAGGGCAGATGGCAAACACGTCCAGCGGGGTGTGCACGTGCTCGGCGGCGATCTGGCGGGTCATGAAGGCCACCGCAGCCTTGCTCATGCCGTCGGCCATCCGAAAAAACGGAAAGGTCGCCACGCCGCCGCCCACCGAGCTGATGCTCACCAGCTTGGCGGCAGGCAGCTCCGCCAGGGCTTGTTCGCCCCACTGGCGGCGCATTTGGGCCACAAACAGCTGCGTCAGCGTCAGCGTACCGGCAGCGTTGATGTGTAGCAGCAGCTCGTCCTGCTGGGTGCTGTTGCTAGCGTAGTCGGCCACGGTGGCGGTGCCCACGGCTGCGTTGTTGACCAGCGTATCCAGCCGGCCCCAGGCGGCCAGCGCGTCGGCAAAAAAAGCGCGGATAGAGGTGCTGTGCGCCAGGTTCAAGGGGTGCAGGCTGATGCGGTTGCCGTGTTCGCCAAGTTCGTCCTTGAAGGCCATCGCTTTGTCTGGCGATTCAACCCCCTGCGCGTAGCTGGCGGCCACGGCCCAGCCGTCTTGCAGCAACCGGCGCACCGTGGCGCGGCCGATACCGCCCAGGGCACCGGTGACGATGGCGACTTGAGGGGTGGGGTGGTGCATGTCAGGTGGTGTTTGCGATAGCCAGTTCAGTGCCTGTGCAGCTTTTCCTGCAGCCACACCTTGATGAGAGACTGATAAGGCACGTCGCGCGCATTGGCCGCGATCTTGATGGCGTCCAGCAAATGTTGCGGCAGGCGCAGTGAAATCGTCTTGGTGGTCGGCTTCAAATTCGGCATCGTTGCCTTCTTGGCCTTGGACCAATCCAGGTGGTCGACGGAATCATGTGATTCCCAATACGCGCGCTCCTGGGCTTCATTGGCAAATGTCGGAATGGGCTTAGTGGCTTTGTTCATAAACTGCTCGCTCCTTTCGGTGCATGTCCCTAGCGGAAATAACGCGAATCAACTGACCAGCCCGTCGCAGGGTCAACGTGATGTGCAATAGTCGTTCTTCGTCGGACTTACCCAGGGCATGAAGTCTGGGCTCCAGTTGGCTGTGGCTGCCATCCTCCAGCAGCAACAAGGGCGCATTGAAAAAAACCTGTTCCGCCTCAGCCATGGATACACCATGCTTGTCATTCTTCCGAGCATTGCCGTTGTCCCAGTCGAACCCAACAATTTTGCCGAAGTCGATCATTTTTGTATATTACCATGATGTACATAAATCACACTCGCTGCCATCAGGTTGAGCCAATCATCTGCCGCGGAGGGCCAGCCATGAACCCAACCCTTCACCTCTGCCTCGCACTGCTGTTGCCCTGGGTCGCTGGTGCCTCGCTGGCCCAGCAGGCCGTGTCGCTGCAGCGGCAAGACCAGACAACCATCGCCGTGATGGCCTATGCGCCCATGGCTGGCGCTTGCCGGGGCGTGGCTGTCATCTCGCCCGGAGCAGGGGGTTCGGAGACCGGCTACAGCTACCTGGGCGAGGCGCTGTCTGGGCTGGGCTATTTGGCCGTGGTGGTGGGCCACCCGGAGAGCGGGCGGCGCGCGCTGCGCGAGCAGCTTCGCGGGAATGGCCTGCGCGAAGGGCTGGCTGCGCTGATCACCGAGCCCGATGCCTACCGGGGCCGTTTCATGGACATTACCGCGGCGCGGCAGTGGGCGCAGGGCCGCTGCCAGGGGACCGACACGGTGCTGGTGGGGCACTCCATGGGCGCAGCCACTACGCTGATGGAAGCCGGCGCCCGCAACAAGCTGGGACTGAGCGGCGCCCAGGCCTTCGGCGCCTACATCGCGCTCTCGCCACAGGGCGCGGGCTCGATCTTTCCGGCCAACGCATGGTCCGACCTGCAGCGGCCAGTGCTGTCCATCACCGGCACACGCGACGACGAACTCGGCGGCGGCTCCTGGCAGACGCGTACCGAGCCCTACCGCGACATGCCGCCAGGCTGCAAGTGGCTGGCCGTGATCGACGGCGCCACGCACATGAACCTGGCAGGCCGTGGCCTGGCCCGCAACACCCAAGCCCTGACCACCCAGGTGATCGCCGACTTTCTGGACGGCGTTCACCGCGGTAATTGCCGCGCCCCAAGGGCGCACCCTGGCATGGCGATTGAATCGAAGTGAGGCTTGGATACGTGTCAGATATGCTACTTTTTTGGTAGCTGAAAGGTCAATAGTGACGGAGGTTATCGGCTGATTTGTCATACAAATACCTCGAGCAATTAAACTCACTGCTATGCCGGTCATCTTCCGTTACAAGTCGTTTCGATTCTTCTTCTACTCCAATGAAGGTAATCCACGTGAAGCCATGCACGTTCACGTTCGTAACTCGGACGGTGAGGAAAAATTCTGGCTCACCCCTACGGTTTACTTAGCGGACAGCGACGGTTTTGACGCCCGAACATTACGAGACCTGCGCGATGCTGTCGTTGCAAACCAATTGCTGATTGAAAGGGCATGGAATGATCACTTCGCCTAAAGCTGTTCGCTTTGACGACGATACCTTGTGGGTTGGCTTGTCCGATGGGCGCACCATTGCTGTGCCCTTGGCTTGGTTTCCACGCCTGCTGGATGCCTCCCCCGAACAGCGCGCATGTGTCGAGCTGAGCAAGGGCGGCTTGCATTGGGACGCCTTGGATGAAGACATCTCCGTTGCCGGGTTGCTGGCTGGCCAGCCCGACCTGTCAAGGCGCGGGAAACAGCAGCACGCCGCTTGAGCTAAGGCCTTAACGCCAACCCGCCGTGCAGGTGCCGCACCGTGGTGTGGCCCCGGCTATGCAGCCAATGCGCCACCTGCTGGCTGCGGTTTCCGCTGCGGCAGACCAGCACCACGGGGGCAGCGCCGGCGCCAAACCACAGCGCATCGTGGCGTGGCAGTTCGCTCACCGGGGCGCTGACGGCGGTATGGTGGCCGTGGCGCAGCTCACCGCCTGCCTGCTGCTCGGCAACTTCACGCAGGTCCACCAGTTGGGCTGCCGGGTGGGCGCTCAAAAAAGCGTCCAGTTCATGCCAATGCAGCGTGCCGGCGGCCAATGCCCTCGCGTCCGGCGGGCTTGACACGCCAGGTACCGTCCAACCCGATGTGGTTACGGCCGGCGGGACCGCCAGCGCCTGGCCGCAGCGGGCAATGGCGTCGCAGGCGGCGGTAACTTGCGCTTCGGTGCTCAATAGGCCAATCGACAGGCGCACCGCTGACTCGCAGCGCCAGGCCGGCAGGCCCATGGCCACCAGCACATGGCTGGGCTCGGCCTTGCCGGCGCTGCAGGCGCTGCCCGCACTCACGCGCAAGCCAGCGGCATCAAACACGTCCAGCACCTGCTTGCTGGGCAGGCCAGGCACCGAAAAATTGAGCGTGGTGGGCAGACTGTGCGTCAGCGGAGTGTTGAACACGATGGCCGGAAACGCGCTGCGCAGGGCGTGTTCGAGCTGGTCCCGCAGCGCCTTTAGCGTCGCGTGACTGGCAAATGTGTCACCCTGCTGCAAGGCCTGCAGCACCGCACCCATAGCGGCGATACCGGGCATGTTCTCGGTGCCGCTGCGCAGGCCGCCTTCCTGCCCGCCACCGACCACCAGAGGGGTAAACGGGGCACCACGCCGCACATAAAGCAGCCCGATGCCCTTGGGCGCGTGCAGCTTGTGGCCAGAAAAAACCGCGTAGTCCACGCCACGCGCGGGTAGCTGCAAATCAATCTTGCCCAAAGCCTGGACGCCGTCGACCAGCCACAGGGGTCGATGGGCGGTGGCACCCAAGAGGCGGGCAATGCCCTCCAGGTCGCTGATGGTGCCGGTTTCGTTGTTGGCAGCCATGGTGCACAACAGCGCCGTATTGGGCAGCAGCCTGGCAAGAGCAGCCGCATCATGCCGCCCGTACTGATCGACTGGCAGGGCCTGCAGCACCAGGCCAGTGCCCAGCACCTGGTTCCAGTGGGCCAGCGCCTCGGGCACGGCCTTGTGTTCGGTGGCGCCATACAGCAGCAGCTCACCGGCGGCCTGGCCGGCAGCGCGGCGCTCACGGATGGCGCACAGGGCCGACAACACCGCTGTCTGGATGGCCTCGGTAGCACCACTGGTGAACACCAGCGCCCCCTCCCCCACCCCGATCACAGCGCCCGCCATAGCACGCGTCTGTTCCAGCAAATGTTTGGCGACCAGCCCGTGCGAATGGCTGCTGCTGGGGTTGCCATAGCACTGCGCCATGCAGGCGCTGGCCGCGACCGACGCGGCAGGCAGCACAGCGCTGGTGGCATTGCTGTCAAGGTAGAGGGTTTGGTTCATGGCAGCCAGTGTAAAAACCGCGTCCGGTAAACCCATTCTTTAATTCACCTAATATGGCGATAATTTAGAATTAAATTCTACAAAAATTGCTTTTTATAAAAAATCATGCTCGATAGGTTAGATACTCAACTTTTGGATGCCCTTCAACGTGACAGTACCCTGTCCATGGCGGAGCTGGGTGCGAAGGTGGGCTTGTCTGCTACGCCCTGCTGGAAGCGCATCAAGCGCCTGGAAGAGGCTGGCATGATCGAGCGGCGGGTAGCCATCGTCAACCGCCAGGCAGTAGGCTTGCCAGTGACAGTGTTCGTCAGCATACGGGCCGGCCAACACGACGAGCAGTGGCTCACCCGCTTTGCCGCCGTGGTGAGCGCCCTGCCCGAGGTGCAAGAGTTTCACCGCATGAGCGGCGATGTGGACTACCTGCTCAAGGTGGTCACCAGCAGCATCGAGGGTTATGACCGCTTCTACAAAAAGCTGATCGGCATGGCCGATATGGCGGGTGTGTCGTCGGCGTTCTCGATGGAGCAGATCAAAAGCACTACGGCTCTCCCGCTACTTTTTTTGTAGCTACATCACCAATCAGCACGGGGCCTAATGGCCGATTTCTTTAGAATGAATGCCTCAACGCCAGACATTGGCAACGCCGCCCCTCACAACCACAAGGCCATGCTATGAAGAAGCTTAAAGTCACGCTCCAACTGGAGATGTCGGTGCCCGACGATTGGGAGGTGGTGGGCACCTCAGAGGGGACGCCGGTGCTGAAACTGCCTAACGGCCAGTACCTCGACTTGGCGATAGAGCCTCTATTCGCGAACGACCCCGAAGACACCTGGGCCAGCGCCGACACTGAGGACGCGCTGCACGATGTGCTGGACATGGTGGACAGCGAAGAGATCAGTTACGAGTTCATTACCCACTGACCCGCACACACTCACCCCTACTCATTCACTCTTCCCCATTCACGCACCGGGGGTAAACCCAGGGTTGACCTGTCTCACATCTGGCATTTATAGTGCCATTACTCCGGAGCAAGTATGACATCCATCCAAGCGATAGCACAAGCACCCTCGTCACTTCTGCCGCTTGGAGCGTGCGCATGATGGTCGGCGCGTGGTGGGTATGGCCGGTGGCTATCGTCCTGTACCTGCTGTTCCGCGCCTGGTACGACAACTGGCGCGGGCCCCTGAGTACGGCCGAGATTGAGGCCTTTCTGGCTGAAACGGGCAAAACCAAAGTGGGCGAACACACCGACAGAGCGGTCATCCGCGCCTTCCTGGAGGCGGATGACGGCAAGGAGTTCATCATGAGCAACCTGGTGCGGGTTCATCCGCATGAGGTGCCCCACCCGCTCGACGCAAAGCCTACTCTAGGCCTGAATCTGTTGCAGGACTATGGCCGGCGATTCGTCAAGGTGTTGCTGGCCCACGGCGGCCACCCTATGCTGGTCATGCGCAAGGTGGGCGGCTATGTAGACTCTTGGAACACCCCGCCCGACCCGGGCTGGCATGTGGTGGGTGCCATGCGCTACCGCAGCCGGCGCGACATGATGAAGCTGGCGATCAACCCGTCGCTGCGAGAGGTGCACCCGCTCAAGACGGCCGGTACCGCCATGACCTTTTCTTTCCCGGCACAGGTGATGATGAGCTTTGCCCTGCGCCCGCGCAGCTGGATAGCCCTGGTGCTGGCTCTATTGGCGTCACTGGTGCACCTGGGTAGCCTGCTGGCCCTGCTGGCTAAGTAGGTTGGGGCACGCCGAGATGGCCAACCATCACCCCCTGCTGCTCAACGGCGTGCCGGGTTCACCCTACACACGCAAGATGGTGGCGCTTCTGCGCTACCGCCGCATCCCCTACCGGTTGGTGCCATCGAGCGCGGGCGTGCCTGGCCTGCCGACAGCAAAACCACACCTGCTACCCACGTTCTACCTTCCCGGCCCCGATGGCGCGATGCAAGCGGTGACCGACTCCACGCCGCTGATTCGCCGCTTTGAGGCCGAGCACACTGGCCGCCAGGTGCTACCCGCCGACCCCGCCCTGGCGTTTGTTGATGCCTTGCTGGAGGACTTTGCCGACGAGTGGCTGACCAAGGCGATGTTCCATTACCGCTGGACCTACGCCGCCGACATCCAAAAAGCCAAAGATGTTCTGGCCAGTTGGCTGAGCCAGCCACTCGATGACGCTGCTCTGCAACATTACGCCGACATGGTGGCTGACCGCCAGATTCCGCGCCTGCGTTACGTGGGTTCCAACCCAACCACCCAACCTGTCATCGAGGCGGGTTATTTGCGCGTGCTGACCCTGCTGGAAGACCACTTGCGCACCCACCGCTTTTTGATGGGCAGCCGGCCGGGCGCATCGGATTTCGGCTTTTTCGGTCAACTCACACAATTAGTGCAGTTCGACCCCACGCCGATGGCGGTGGCGGTGGCGCACGCGCCCCGGGTCTGCGGCTGGGTGGCTGTGACGGAAGACCTGTCGGGCTTGGAGCCTACCAACAGCGATTGGCTGGCCGCCGACGCACTGCACGATACCCTGCCCGATACCCTGCGCGCTCTGCTGGCCGAGGTGGGACAGTTGTACGCACCTCTTTTGCTGGCCAATGCGCAAGCCTTGGAGGCCGGTCAAACCGAGTTGCAAACGCACATCAAGGGCGCAACCTGGGTTCAACAGACCTTTGCCTACCAAGCCAAGTGCCTGGCATGGCTGCGGCGCGATTACGCCGCCTTGCCGACGGCAGCCCGCGCCACGGTTGACCGCATTCTGGCCGGCACCGGCTGCGAAGCGCTTTTTGAAGGCCGACCATGATCACTCTGTACGACTGTGCCACCGCTCCCAGCCCGCGCCGCGCCCGCATCCTGCTCGCAGAAAAAGGCGTGTCGCATGCCACGGTGCAGGTTGACCTGGCCAAAGGGGAGCAACTGGGCGAGGCCTTCCGCGCCATCAACCCCAGGTGCACTGTGCCAGCGCTGCAATTGGAGGACGGCGCCCTGCTCACCGATAACGCCGCGATCGCCGCCTACCTGGAGGCCCGTTTTTCCAACCCGCCGTTGCTGGGCACAACGCCGCTGGCCCAGGCGCAGATTGCCAGCTGGCACTGGCGCGCCGAGTTTGAAGGCCTGATGGCCATTGCTGAGGCCTTGCGAAACAGCTCACCCGCCATGGTGAACCGCGCCCTGCCCGGCCCGGTGGCCTATGCGCAAATCCCTGCCCTGGCAGAGCGCGGTCTGGCCCGGCTGCGGCAATTTTTTGACGAACTCGACGCCCACCTGGCTGGGCGCGACACCATTGCGGACAGCGGTTTCAGCCTGGCAGATATCACCGCCGTGGTGGCGGTGGACTTTGCCCGTGTGGTGCGGGTCCGGCCCGGTGAGCAGCATGCCAACCTGCGGCGCTGGCGCGAGGTCATGGCACTGCGGCCCGCGATGCAATAAGCACCAGCAATGCTGGCCAACATACAAACAAGGAAAGAAGCGCACAAATGATCAAACGATTGGCTTGGGGGGCAGTGGCCTTGGCAGTGCTGGGCGCCGCCGGCTTTTACGCCATCGGAGGGCGCACGGGTGCACTGCTGCTGTATGTCAAATACGTGATGCGACAGGAGTACGCCCCCAGCCGCGAAGTCACCTGGCAGCAAGGCCCGGCGGTGGCCGCCGCAGGCCAGGCCAGCCGACCACCCAATGTGGTGCTGATCGTGGCCGACGATTTGGGTTTCAATGACATTACCCACTACGGCGGCGGCATTGCCGGCGGCAAGGTACCCACGCCCAACATCGACAGCATTGCCAGCGGTGGAGTCAATTTCCGCAACGGTTATTCGGGCAACGCCACCTGTGCACCGTCGCGGGCCGCCCTGATGACCGGTCGCTACCCCACGCGTTTCGGATTTGAATTTACGCCGACACCCAAACAGTTCATGAAGGCCATTACTGGCATAGCGACCACGGGGCAACTGCGCCCGCCGATCTACCATGTGGACCGCGAATCAAACCTGATCCCCTATGAGGACATGGGTCTGCCCACCACTGAGATCACCATCGCTAAATTGCTGCAAGGCTCGGGCTATCACACTGTTCAGGTGGGCAAGTGGCACTTGGGTGACAACCCGCAGTTCCGGCCCTATTCGCATGGGTTTAATGAGTCGCTGTCGCACCTGCACGCGGCATCCATGTTCCTGCCGCCCAAGCACCCCAATGTGGTGAATGCGGTGCAAGACTTCGACCCGATTGACAAGTTCCTGTGGGCTGCTGAGCCCTGGGTGGTGCGCTTCAAAGACCAGGAGCCGTTCCAGCCGCCCAAGTACATGACCGACTACCTGACCGACGAGGCAGTGAAGGTGGTGGCCGCCAATAAAAACCGTCCGTTCTTCATGTACCTGGCCTACAACGCGCCGCACACCCCGTTGCAGGCCACGCGCGAAGACTACGACGCACTCAGCTTCATTCCCGACCACACCCTGCGGGTGTATGCCGCCATGATCAGATCGCTGGACCGCAATATTGGCCGCGTGCTGCAGTCGCTGAAGGACCAGGGGCTGGACGACAACACCCTGGTGATCTTCACCAGCGACAACGGCGGCGCGCATTACCTCGGGCTCGACGGCCTGAACTCGCCCTATCGGGGCTGGAAAGCGACCTTTTTTGAAGGCGGCATCCATGTGCCGTTTTTCATGCGCTGGCCCGGCGTGATCCCGAAAGGCAGCACGGTGCAGGCTCCGGTCAGCCACTTCGACATCTTTGCCACGGCCGCCGCAGCGGCAGGCCAACCAGTCCCCGCGGACCGCCCCATCGACGGCGTCAACCTGCTGCCCTTCATCACCAAGGCAGCAACCGGTCGCCCACACGAGACACTGTTTTGGCGCACCGACACCTACCGGGTGGTCCGGCAGGGAGACTGGAAGCTGCAGGTGGCCGATCGCCCCAAAAAAACCTGGCTCTATGATCTGGCCGCTGACCCGACCGAGAAGGTCAACCTCTCACTCAAAGAGCCCGAGCGCCTCGCCACCCTAAAAGCCCAGCTCGACAAATGGGACAAAACCCAACGCAAGCCGCTCTGGCCCGCCCTGGGTGAAGGTGCGATTCCAATCGACAAAACCATGAAGCAGGCTGCAGCGCCTGAGGACGAGCACGTTTACTACGCCAATTGATAAGCACACTGAACGGCGTTTTTGCAGCCGGTGTGGTCAACATGGGTGTAAAGCAAAAAAGCCCCCGTTTTTTAGCGGCTTACCCGCCCCCTCGTTTGCACCCCCGCTATTGTTTTTGCTGTCGATAGTCCTTGTTAGCCCTTGGTGCTGAGTAAGCCTTTGATTTACCAATGAAAAAGGCCGCTAAGTGGTGATCCGTAGCGGCCTTTAAACAGGGGTTTGGTGGTGCCTCGACACCACGGTTCAAACAACACTCTCACGGGCCCTGATGGCTGCAAGGGGTTCATGGATATTCTGCCGTAAACCCCCGTGACTTTTCCCGATCAGCAGCCAAACCCTCAGCCGTACTCAACGCTCCCATGCCTGTTTTCTAGGCAATTTGCGCAAAAAACTTCCGCATCACAGTCCGCGCCATCAGCCAGGTTGAGCCGCATGCTGCAAGACCTCAGTCGCCCATTGGTTCAAGCTTTTGCCTGCGGCCTGTGCAGCAACAAGTGCACGGCCGTGGATCTCGGGCGTGACACGCAACAACAACTTGCCAGAAGCGGGCTTTTCAGGGGGTATGCCCTGCTCCTTGCAATCGGCAAGGTAGTCCTTGATCGCAAGCTCAAACTCAGCGCGCAACTCGGCCACCGTTTCGCCATGGAAGCTGATGATGTTGCGAATACCAAGAATGCGCCCAGCAAAAATGTTGTCGCGCTCGTCGTACTCGACCCGCGCGGTGTAACCCTTGTAAGACATGGTGTTCATTGCTGTACTCCTGCACGTTCCAAAAATTCTCGAGCTTCCTCCACCTGATACCGCTTGGCTTCCTTGCCAGGATGTGGCCGATGACAGCGCCACTGCTCTCCATTGAGTTCGATCCTGACACGAGATCCTTCGCGCTCTACAACCGAGCCGCCGAGTGCCTTGATCAGCGCCTCGATGTCGGCGAACACAATTGACGCCGACGTCGGGCGAGTGAAGATCGCAGCAAGCGTCTTGCGGTGTTTGGTGTTCATCGACAAATGCTATCATAAAACGATAGCAGATCAAGCTCTGCGAGGAGAAGTAACCCTGATCCGGGCTCGTATCAGAGTTGGCGCACCCACGGCGCCTTTCTTGAAAGCGCCCTCTCCAATCCTGGATTCGGTTGTGCGGGCCGATCAAGCAAGTTCAGAAACTCTTCATACTTTTCTGTGGACAGCAAAAAGTAGCGCTGATCGGCGAGGTCATCGTGTCTATTTTGGCGGGCGATCTCTTCATCCGTCGTTGCATCAACCACCGCAGGATTGACGCGCCCAACAGGTGCGTCCGTGTCGATACGCATCCTGACGGTTCGCTCAGGACGTTCGCGAACGACCCCCAACAGCGACACCTCAAGGCCCAGGACTCTCTTGATGGCTGAAACGATCGTGGAAATGTTCGACAGCGTCGGATTACCAGATGCAGACAGCATCCGGTGGAGGCTTTTGACAGGTCTTTCTACCTCCTGGGCCAGGCGCTCAAAGCCCACGGTGGCATTGACCAAGTCCCGCAACACAAGTTTGGCCGTGTCGGGCTCCCCGTCCAAAAACAGCGTGATCGCTTCACCGAACATCGTCCGCGCGAAATCCGGATCGCTTTGCATGCGTGCATACGAAAACCAGGCCTTGCATGCGTCCACACGGTACCGCGCTGGCGCCGTCCCAAGCCATGCCGCTGATGCCCAATGAGGAACGCTGCTGCTTCGTGCTTGCCCGTGGCAGAAGTTGGCAAAGATTGCGGAAGGCTGCGGGAACATTACTTGCGCAACCGTACGCAGCCATCCCATTGCGACCATCAACACTGGTCACGAATCCGCAACTGCCCTCACTGGTACGCAGGGGCCGGCAGCCATGCCCATGCTTACGCAGTGGCCCCCAACTCCCTTCTGGCTTGTACGAGGCGTTTCCGGCCCAATACAGACACGTAGCGAGATTTGCTGCGCATCACCGTCAAGGAGTGAAATTCATGCAAACCCAAGCAACCCATGCCGAGCCCACCACCATGTTCAACGAGACCGAACTGGCAAGCCGCTGGAAGATCAGCGTGCGCACCTTGCAAGACTGGCGCCGGCGCAAAACCGGTCCTCATTTTGTCAAGCTGCAAGGCTGGGCCGTTCGGTACCCCCTGCAAGCTGTGATCGAATTTGAAGAGCGATCTTTGCGGGGGGTCAGCTGACACCCTTCAGCCGGGTTTCACCGTAATTCTCAGGGGGTGTCGGTAACAGACCGATCGACACCGTAACGGACCGTAAATTATTGGTGCAGAGACGACTGGTTTCGAACCAACTCTCTCAACACCTGGGTACTGCTGGGGGCCAGTGAGTACCGTTTCGGGTGATTGTCCACCAATCCATTGCCCCGCGCACGCGGACTTGGCTTCTTCCCCGCAAAGCGCGTGAATGTGTCACTCGACCCCCAGGACTGACCCCATGCCAAAAATTCTCCCACGCCCACACGAATTCACACGATCGTATGAGCGATTGCCCCGTAGCTGAGTTACGCTTCGCCGATGGACACTTTGATTCCCGCCTTCCTCCGCCGCCAGCGCAACCAGCGTCGTCTGACGCTGGAGATGTTGTCTGCCAAGGTGGGCATGTCGCCGCAGCATTTGTCGGAGATTGAAAGCGGCAAGCGCGATCCGCGTTTGTCGTCGATCGAGCGCATGGCGGAGGCGATGGGGATGTTGATCGTGCCGGACGCCATGGCGCCCGATCTGCGTCGCTATGTGGCCAACAACGGCCGCACCTACACCACCCACGCCGGCCAGGCCGCTGCCGCGCCCAATCACCCTGAAGCCACCAAACCCGACCATGCCCAAGAAAAAACCTGACCCGGCCCCCGCTCAGCCCTCAGTGCCAAGTCCTGAGTCCCTCTCCCTGTCCTTCACCATCGAAACCTTCGATGACCCGGAAACTGGCCAACCCATCCAGTACGGCCGTTTCAGCCGCAACTGGCAGGACGAAGAAGCCCTGGATGTGTTGATCGACAAGCTGGAGGCCGGCCAACTCAGCCACAAGCAGGCGCTGATGCAAGCGCGCAAGCTGGAAGCCACCACGCCCTACAACCTGGAAATCCAGAACTTCTTTGCCAACCGGCTGTGGGCACTGGGCCTGCAGGATGAAGCCACCGAAGTGTATGACCGGGCCTACAAGCAGGCACTGGCCCACATCCCCAAAGACTTCAAAGGCCAGATCACCTGGGCTGAGGTGGACAACCGGCCCTTCCTGCGCCTGGCGCACGGCACCCTGCTGGGCTTGATGCGCCGGTGGGACAAAGCAAAAGGGGGCGAAGCCGCCATGGCACTGGCCAAGCAGATGCTGACCTGGTGCCCCATGGACAACATCGGCGTACGCTTTTTGTTGGGTGATATCGCCCTGCTGCAGGGCGACTACCAAGCCGCCATGAAGGAATACCTGAAAGGCGCACCCAATTCACCGGCGCACTGGTACCAGGCCGCGCTGATTGCGTTTCGGGAGGGGGACTATGTGGCGGCCTGCACCTACCTGCGGCGGGGCATTGCTGCGAACCCCTACATTGCGGAGGGGTTGACCGGGCGAACAGTGCTGTCAGAGCACCTGTACTGGCACGCCAGCAATGTGCATGGCCCGGAATGGGCGGTTGACTATCTCGAATCCGCTGCCTGTGACTGGACGCCGCAGGAGATCGACTTTGTCGACTGGTTGTTCAATGCATCGCCCGTGCTGAAGGAGCGCGCCGAGATGATGGCGCTGCATGAGGGGATGACTTACGAGCGAGACGCTGAAAAGCGCGCACCCTACGCACAGCGGTCACTGGAGTTCATTGACCGCATCACTGACACGCTGTCCAAGAAGATGGTGCGAAAGGTCAAGAACCGCTGGGACGTTGAAATATGGCCTTGGGATCGTGATGGATTCCAGCGCCCGCCCATTAAGTCACTTTGTAGGTGTTGAAGAGTTCAAATTCTCGGATCAAACGAACTTTGGGCGGTCAGCAGCAACTGCCGCTCGCAGCAGATACGTGAAGCCGCCAGGCAATTCAGTTGGAAGTGACCGGCGGACGTGCACCAATAGGCTCTGAACTGCCCAATGCAACGTAAATTGAAGGCGTCCCCGGCCAAGTCGGCCGGTCTCATCTTCCACCGCGACCGTGGCAGCCAGTGTTGCAGCGAGGATTTCCAGAGCCTACTCAAGGGCTACGGCATGCGAAGTTCGATGAGCCGCAAGGGCAACTGCTGGGACAACGCCTGCAGCGAGACCCTGTGCGGCTCGCTCAAGATGGAGCGCTTGCACGGCATGCGATTTGAAACCTTACGCCGGGCCAAGGACGAGGTCATAGACTGGCTGCTGTGGTACAATGGCCGCAGGCTGCATTCGACACTGGGCTACCTCAGCCCAATGCAATACGAGCAACGCTGGCTCGCGGGTCAACCGAAAAAAGCGAACATGTGAGCTCAGCTATTGGATTCACATTCCGAGGGCAAGGTCAACGGTCGATCACCAGTGAAAGCGCACCAAGCGGGTGTACAAGGTCAGGTACATGTCAGTTGGTGCCCGCTTCGAAAAAACGAGCGATGGCCTGCTCTAGGAGCGCCATACCACGGGGGTCGCCTTCCTCAGGGAACCATGGTGCGAACTCTTTCGCCAACTGGGGCCGGAAAGGGCCAGGTTTCACTTCTAGCAGAATAGCGTGCTCGGACACGCACACCAGCGTGTGCCACGCCGAAGGCTCGACCATGACCGAGCTAACTTTCGATTGGCCAGACGTGGCCATGTGGAAGACGGAGCTGACCTCACCAGTTTCTGTAAACATTACCATAAGTGCCTCTCCCGTAAGACAGGCGAAGAACTCCTGGCGGCCATCCTGCGTATGACGGTGCGGCCGCATGTAGCTAGCCGCGCCGGGCGATGTTCTCAGCCAGGCTCATGATGAAGGCGTCTTCATCGGTCACGTCCACCACCAGGGCGGGGATGTGGGTCTCGCCCAGGATGCGGAAGGCGTTGAGCCGCCCTTCGCCGCAGACCAGCACGTAACGCGGATCGCCATCGTCACCCGGGCGCTCGGCCACGGTGATGGGTTTTTTGAGGCCAATGGCCCGGATGTTGTCCACGATCTCCTCAAAGACCTTCATGTTGCGGTCACGGGAGTTGAGGATCTCGATCCGGTTGATGGGGACGAGCGTGACGGTGTCGGGGGTGCCGGTCATCATGTTGAGCTCCTGTTCTGTGGTGGGTGGGTTGGACTCCGGTTCATGGGTGGGCTTCCTTTCTGGGGGTGGTTGCTGGATGGGGTTCAGAGACGGCGTTGCAGGCGCTCCCGCTCGGACATGCCGTAGAAGAAGTTCAGGTCGTCAAAGCGAAAGCATTCGAAGTCGGCGCTGTTCTTATTGCTGACGCGGATTTCCTGATCAGGCAGGTCCAGCCGGGGCAGCAGGTAGTAGTCCAGCTCACTCGTGTTGGCGGCATCGAGTCGGATGGCGACGGTGATGTCCGGGTCAAATCTGGCCGGGTCAAACCGGATACGCCAGCGCTGGTGGCGTGATCGTGTCGCCCAGGCGCACGGGCGAGCCGTCAGCGCGGGTGGTACTGCCAAAGCCCAGGGTGGGCACGTCGCCCTTGACCGGAATGATGGCGCGGTCGCTGTAGCCCTCGTGCAGGACCAGGTCCACCAGGGCGGCCGCCGACAAGCCGAGCGCAGCTACGGTGGTGCGGGGGCGTCTCATGGCTCGACCTCATGCATCTTGGGCTGGGCCACAAGACGCGCCACGGTGGCACCCAGACTGGCGGCAAATGCGAGCAGCACGAACAAGCCCCGGGGCAGCATGTCGCCCATGAAGGGCAACACCACCTCGACTGCCGTGAAGCACGCTGCCAATAGTGAGAAGCGAATGCTCCAGGCCTGGCGCAGCACGCGGGGCCAGTTGGTGAGCAGGCTGGGGGTGGGCAGAGATATTGGCAGGGGCTTCATTGCGTGCCTCCCATGAGCTTCAACTTGATGGCCGCACCGACCAGGATGACCGCCAACAGCCCAGTGGTGGCGACCTTGATGATGGTTTGCCAGGCGGTGTGGCGGGCCTCGCGCCAGGCTTCGAGCAGATCGCGCAATTCGCGGATGTCGCGCGCAGCGTGGCCGTTTTCCAGGCCGAGGTGGGCCAGGCAGCGCTCAGCACCGCGTTCGGCGGCACGGGTGAGCAGGTCGTCAAGGTCTTCGGGGCGCAGGGTGATGGCGGCCTCGGGGTCGGTGGTGTGGTTTTCTGTCATGGGCGGTCTCCAAAGCAAATGGCCCGCGCAGATTGCTCTGGCGGGCCGGTGGTGATGAATGGTTTTCGGTGAGGCGGCTTACTGGTCGGAGGTGTGCACCATTGGGTGCTCGACCACGCAGGCGATCTCGACCTGTTCGCCCCGGGGGCGGATGGCCATGACCCGGGCCAGTTGGCTCCAGGGGATGTCGGCGCTCTCCCCTGCTGGACTGCCACCTGTGTTCCCTTCAGTGCCCTGCGCTGGCATGTCGTGACTGATGGCGATGAGGTCGCCGAAGGTGGGGATCAGGCCTTCCATTTCGGTGCGAAAGGTGATGAGCCGCCTGCGGTAGCGGTTGGCCGCAGCGATGTACTTGCCTTCACGCATGGCCTGGGTCTGGTTGGTGCAACCGAACAGATTCACCGTGGCCGGATTCGCTTCGGTGGAACCGGGCAGTGACACCGTCACCTCAGCCGGCTTCCAGGTCTTGGGGCTGAAGAACTCCACCGTGACCGCATCGGCCGTCTCTTCGCCTGGCATGACGTACTGCAGCTTGAAACTGCCTTTGACGATGTTGGCGGTGGTGAACCGGGCCACCGGCAGGGTTTTGGTTTCATCGCGCACCAGGCGCACCACGCCACTTTGCAGGTAGGGCACGGCACGGCCACAGCGGGCGATGCGGGTGAGCGCCTCCCAGACGGTGACTTTTTGGTCAAAGACAGCGTCGAACTGGTCCCCTCTTTGGTTCCAGGTCTGGTCCAGCCGGTAGAGGGCATTCAGGTCAATCCGGCTGTCGGCGAGTTTCGCCCCATAGCTGGCCCGCACCGCATCGGCAAAGGCCCAGGCAATCGAGCGGGTGGCTTGCGGGCTACTCCAGCCGGTGCTGGGGTGCCAGACGGGCAGCTTGCGCGTAACCAGGCAGTTGATGAGGCGGCTCGAGCGCATCGACAGGTTGTCGGTGGCGCGCATCTTGACGGCCAGGAAGGTGATGCCCGCGGGCAGGCTGGGGTTGACCAGGTAGCCGCGCACCTCGCCCCAGCGCAGTTCATGCCCGGCGCGAGCCCGGGTGTCTTTGTGGTCCAGCCGAACCACTTTGACCTCGTAGCGCCCTGGCGTGACGGGGTAGCGGTAGCTGCGCCGAATGGTATCGGGCGTGGCGGCGCTGATCACCTCTTGCTGGCTGTAGGCACTGCGCGTGCGGCGCTGGATGTAGTAGCTGTAGCAAATGCCGGACTCGTAGTCCTGGCTGGCACAGTCGCCCAGCTGGTACTCCTCGGTCAGGGTGTTGGCGGGCATGCGCGGCGGGCCGTAACTGGTGCTGTAGTAGCCGCCCTCTGAGTCAGAGTGGTAGGTCTGGGTAGTGACGGCACTGGCCGTGGACCAGGTGGTGTTCCAGCCACTCCAGGCGCTGTAGCTGGTGCCACTGATCAGCGTCTGCCAGCCGGTGGTGGGCTCGCCCTCGTCGTTCACCGCCCGGGCTTCCACCGTCCAGCGCACTTCCTTGGCGTCTTGGCCGCCGGCGTCATTGGCATAGAACAAGCCTCGGGGCAGCAGGATGTCGATGCCCAGGGTATCGATCTGTGTTTCAGGCGGGTTGACGATGAAGGGGCCGATGGCCTCGCCCCGGGTGTTGGCCGGATCGTCGATGGCCAGCAGTTCCTGGCCTGCCACTTCAGGCGCAGTGACCACGTCGTGGTTGAAGAGCGTGTTCTGACCGCCGGGCAGGATGACCTGGGCCTGCACCTCTTCGAAGAACTGGAGGGGCGTGTCTTCGATGCGCACGGCCCCGATCTCGTAGTCGCCCTGGCCGATGTGCGACTGGTGCGCCAGCGGCCCGGCTCAGAGGCGGCCTTGCTGGAGAGCACCCGGTGCTTGTCGGCCCATTCGGACACCGTGAGCAGCGGATCTGGGGTGAGGCCTTCGCGCCAGGCGCGCTCGATGGCGTCCCAGCCCTCGTAATACAGCTCGTCCATGCTCAATCTACCTTGGCCTGTAAGTCGCCCAGGTCCTGCAGTTGCTGGCGCACGGCAGCGTCCAGCGCCACATGCAAGACGTGCGCATCGACGCCGAGCCCTGCGGCCATCTGCGAGGAGATGCGTGCCGGCCAGTTGAGCCAGGCATCCCGCTCGGCCCGGGCCAGCTTGAACACATGGGCCACGGCCTGCGAGCGATCGACCAGTTCGCCCTTCAATCGGGCCAGGCGCACCTTGTTGGTTTGCGCCTTGACGACTTCGTTGACCGTACGCGCCTGGAGCAGGGACGTGCCTCCACTCGAAAGCGCAGGGGTGGGCGGCTCAGGGGTATCCCGTTGTGGTCGTGCGGCAGCTTGCGGAGCCTCGCGGACTGCTGCGGAAACCTGCGGGGCAGGTTTGTCACTGGCGACATCTGCCACCGACCGTCGGGTCGGTGTGGTGTTGGCCGCCCACTGGGCATCGGCCACCACCGGATCGATGGTGCCGTCCGGCAGCTGGCTGATGCGACCGGTGTCGATGGCCTTCTTGACGGCCACGTGCGACACGCCTCGGTGGCGCGCGTAGGCGCGAATGGACAGTCCCATGGTGTTGATCTACTCAGTGCAAGTGGGTGGCCTCCTGGAGGTATGGGTCAGGCAAAGGCGAGTGAATCACCCGGGATAAGAAAGAGCTTGGCTTCTGTGGCGCACAGCGCGTGAATGCGGATGTCGATTGACAAGCAACCCACCAAGGAGCCCCACATGGCCAAACCCAAGCAACCCACCGCACTCTCCCCCGACGAGATCGAGCTTTTGCTCGAATCGATTGCCCTGGACCACCTGTTCATCGAAACCCTGCAAACCCGCCACCGCGACAGCCTGGACTTTCACGACGTGAGCGTCTGGGGTGTCAAAAGCGCCCTGCAAGCCGCGTTTGATGCTGGGCTGCGCGCAGCCGGTGGAAGCCCGAAGCAGGCCGTGCACCGCGTGCGCAAAGTCACCGCAGCACATCAAATCAATGGCAACGGCTGCAACACCGCCCTGCAAGCGTGAGGGCATCATGACCATCTCACTCAACCCTAACCAGCAGGCCATCCTGGAGCACGCCGTGCAAGACAGCGGCGGCAAGATCGCCTGGTTCCCCGAGCACATCAAGGGCGGCGCCCGCGCCAAGGTGCTCGAAGGCTTATTCAAACGCGCCCTGATCACGCCCGATGGCGATGACTGGGTGGTGGCCGCCGAGGGCTACGACGCCCTGGGCCTGCCCCGACCAGGCGCCTTGCCACCGACCATCACGCTGGACGATCCGGAACTCGAAGCCGATGTCGCCAGTGCCGAGGCCAGTTGGCAGCAGCCCGCCAAGAACAAGCCGGTTCGCACCCGCGCCGACAGCAAGCAGGCGCTGGTGATTGGCCTGCTGCAACGACCCGAGAGCGCCACGATCGCGCAGATCATGGAGGCCACGGGCTGGCAACAGCACACCGTGCGCGGCACCCTGGCCGGCACGCTCAAGAAACGCCTGGGGCTGACCATCACATCAGCCAAGGAAGCCGGCGGTCAGCGCGTCTACCGCATCGAGACCACTTCAGCAGGCGCCACCACCCCTGAATCGGAGGCCGCATGAACGCCCGCCCGAACTTTGCTCGGATCGATGAGCTGGGGCAGCGCCTAGCCGACCAGGCGTTTCGCACCCTGATCAGCCTGTGCCCCGAAATCCGCAGCGCCAGCCCTGCGCGCCAGGAGGCGGTGTGTGGCGCGATGCGCGCCAAGGTGGCGCCAAGCATCGACCGCTTGCTCGAAGACGCACGGCTCGCGCCCTGTTTGGCCGAGGCGGCGTTTCACAACGCCGTGCTGACCCTGGCGCTGGCCGGCGTCGAAGCCTTGCAGGCCAAGGCCGTGAGCCCCAAGTACCAAGCAAACAACCAAGTCTCAAATCAATCCAGAAAGGCCCGTCATGCCCAGCATGTCCATCACCATTGAACGCACCCCCTTGACCCTCCAGTGGGAGGGCCAGGAGATTCAGGTCGAGCAACTTGGCATCCGGCTGCCCTTTGCGCGCAAGCCCGAGAACCTCAAGGACATGAGCGCCAGCGGCGACTACATCGTCTACGTCATCGAGACCCGGACCATGACACCCGAGGAGTTCGATGGCTTTGCCGCCAACCTGCTGGTCTCGCGCGACTGGCTGGCCGGTAAGGGTGGCTATGTCGGCCAGGGACGTTTGTGCGTGGAAGTTCACGCCCCTGGTCGCCCGTACCTGTTCGTCGACCCGTCTGGCGGCGACTACGCCCGCTACGCGGCCCGGCTGGGCTAGTGGCTCTGCCGCCACGCTGTTCATCTTCTTCCATCAAAGCCTTGGCTTTGCATCGGGACAGCGCGTCAATGGGGTCATTGCCAAACGATTGAACGGAAGCCCCACCATGACCCTCGACCTCGACACCCTCATGCGCCAGATGACCGAACAAAAGGCCAAAGACGCCTTGCTCACCGCCCGGTCCACCCTGGAGCGCAGCCTGCGCGAGTTGGACCATTACATCGAGCGGCTCGACACGGCTGAGATGCCACAGGACAAATCGCAGGTGATGAACTGGGCGCTCAACGCCCTGGCCTGCAACATCACGCCCAATCTGCGCCTGGACCTGATCGCCAACGCGCAGGCCGAGCTGGTCAGCGTCGCGAAATGATCACGGCCCGTAAAAATGATCGAGAAAGCCTTGGCTTCTGTGCTCTACAGCGCGTCAATGGAGTCATCGCCAACACAGAAACAGACATGGAGCCGACGATGACCACCACCCAGCAAGCAAAAATTCCTGCAACTCAAAATGAGTCGTGGGGCCTATTTGGGACCCTCGGCGAGCACGCCGAAGCCGCCTGGCCAATCGCGATGACCGCGATCTCGGACGCCACCAACCAGCCACTGGACTCGGTCCGCGCCTTCCTCGACAGCCGCCATGGTCGACACTTTGCCGACGATGTGCTCAACGGCCTGCACGCCGGATCGAACCTGCAGGATGCGATCCACGCCGCCACCCAACGCTGGATGGGCTGGACCATCGGTCGCCTGACCAGCAAGCAGCACGGCATCCCCAAAGGTCTGCCTTACCTGACGGGCTTTGTGATTCACTGCGAGATCGTCGAAGAAGCCCAGGCAGACTGACGCACCCGCAGGGCTTCAAAGCCCCGGCGCAACGCGTAGCTGCGCACGATCGACACGGCTGTGAAGATCAAGCCGATCAGCAGGTTCTCGGTGACGGTCACGGCCAGGCCGAACAGCGGGAAGACCACCATCTGCGTGATCACCGCCACCCCGTATCCCACCAGCACATTGGCCAGCGACTCCACGAGGGACATCAGGCGCGACTGCTTCATGCGTCGGCCTCCGCTGCATCAGTCGTGACAGCCACACCTGCCAAAGCCGCCAAGTCGTTGAACTTGACCGCGTCAAGTTCCCGGTAGGCTTCTTGCCCGGTCCAGTCCTGCCAACGGCGCACGATCACGTCCACGTACTTGGGGTCGAGCTCGATCAGCCAACCGATGCGGCCGGTTTTTTCAGCGGCGATGAGGGTGGTGCCAGAGCCGCCGAACGGGTCCAGCACGATGTCCCCGGGACGGCTCGAATTGCGGATCGCACGTTCGACCAACTCCACCGGCTTCATGGTCGGGTGCAGGTCGTTTTTCTGTGGCTTTTTGATGTTCCACACGTCGCCCTGGTCGCGGTCACCGCACCAGTGGCGGTTTTGACCTTCGGGCCAGCCATACAAGATGGGCTCGTACTGGCGTTGATAGTCGGCGCGGCCGAGCGTGAAAGTGTTCTTGGCCCAGATGATGAAGGTGGACCATTTGCCACCGGCAGCCCGGAAGGCCTGCTGCAGGGTGTCCAGCTCGCTGGACGACATGGCGATGTAAGTCGCCCCGGCGCAGCGCTCCAGCATCGGGGTCAATGCCGCCAGCAAGAAATCGTAGAAGCCATCGCCCAAGTTGTCGTTCAGGATCGGGCGGTCCTTGCCGCGCATCTTGTCCTTGGCGCTGTTGGCGTAGTCCACGTTATAGGGCGGATCTGTCACGATCATGTCTGCCTTGGCATCGGCCATCAGCAGCTCGTAGCTCTTGGGATCGGTGGCATCCCCACACACCAGTCGGTGCTTGCCCAGCTCCCAAACATCACCCGGGCGGGAGATGGGAGTGGCCGATACTTCGGGCACCGCATCGTCATCCGTTTGACCATCGACCGTGGTCTCTTCGCCCGCCATGATCTCGGCCAAGGCATCGGCATCGAAACCGGTGATGTCCAGGTTGAAGCCGTCTTCCTGCAAGGACTGCAGCTCGATGCGCAGCATGGCATCGTCCCAGCCGGCGTTTTCTGCGATGCGGTTGTCCGCGATGATGAGCGCGCGACGCTGGGTTGGCGTCAAATGATCTAAAACCACCACGGGCACGGTATCCAGACCGAGCTTTTGCGCGGCGGCGAGACGTCCATGACCGGCGACGATCACGCCGTCGGACCCGGCGAGGATCGGATTGGTGAAGCCGAACTCGACGATGGACGCGGCGATCTGCGCTACTTGCTCCTCGGAGTGAGTGCGGGCATTGCGGGCGTAGGGCACCAGTTTGTCGGTGGGCCAGCGCTCGATGTGGGTGGAAAGCCAAGGTTCAGACATGAGTGGATTCGCTTTGTCGTTGTCGAGCGACCACCTCAAAGGTGTCGCCTGTGGAGGCCAGGGTGATCGGCACACCGGGGAAGTTCTGTTGGAAACGGATCAGGGCCACGTCGACGTACTCGGGCGCAATCTCGACTGCACGGCCGATGCGTCCGGTGCGCTGCGCGGCCATCAACGTAGTGCCGCTGCCGCCAAAGGGCTCAAACACGATCTCGCCTTCATCGGTGTAAGCCTCGATGACTTCCACCGGCAGCGTCACCGGGAACACGGCTGGGTGATCGATGTTCTTGCCGATCTTTCCCTTGTGGCGCATGACCCGGATGACCGAGTCAGGGATGCGGTGGTCCTGTGTGGGCTGACCCGCAGCGGTCCAGCCATTGACCTGGCCGTCCTTGCCGCGCATTGCGGTTGAGGATCCGTCGGCGCGCAGGTGGGTCTCCTGGCCCGCAAATTTGCAGGGCACCGTCTTGTTGGGTTTGCGCGTCTGCCGGTTGAAGTGGAAGATGAATTCGAAGCTGGGCGCCAGACGCCCCTGCCAATCGCCGGGCATTCCTGGCCCCTGGTCCCAGACGTACCAGGCAAAGCGCCGCCAACCCTGCGTCCGCATCCATTCCAGCCACTGGTCCCAATACGGGATGAACTCGTTGTCGCGGTGGATGAGGCCGAGGTTGACCAGCACCTGGCCATCGGCGGCCATGGGCACTTGCGCAAACACGCCGCGCATCAGGCCATCCCAGTCGAAAATGCCGCCGGAGGTGTAGTCGCGCTGGTTGCCATAGGGCGGCGAGGTGAAACAAAGACTCGCCTGTTCGCCCTGCATCAGGGTGGCGACCACCGATGGATCGCTGGCATCGCCGCAGATCAGGCGGTGCGGGCCCAGTTGCCAAACGTCGCCGAGACGGGAGATCGGCTGCTTGGGGGCTTCGGGGACATCATCATCCTCATCGCTGGCCGGTTCTTCGTCGGTATCCGAACCATCCGCCTCTCCGATATCAGCCAGCATTTTGGCCAGCTCGTCATCGTCGAATCCGGTGAGCAGCAGGTCATAACCCGCCTCGGACAGTTCCGCCATTTCGAGCGCCAGCAGCACCTCGTCCCACCCGGCGTCTAACGCCAGGCGGTTGTCGGCGATCACGTAGGCCCGCTTTTGCGCTGGGGTGAGATGGCCCAGTTCAATGACCGGAACCTTGTCCAGTTCCAGTTTGCGCGCGGCGGCCAGCCGACCGTGGCCTGCGATGATCCCGCTCTCGCCGTCGACCAGGATCGGTTGGGTCCAGCCGAACTCCACGATGCTGGCCGCAATCTTGGCGATCTGGGCAGGCGAATGCGTGCGCGGATTGCGCGCATATGGCAGCAGCGCATCGATCGGGCGGTATTCGATCTGCAGGTTTGGCGTCATGGAATTGAAAAACCCGCCGAGCGTTGCCGCCGGGCGGGTTGGAAATATTCAGGGGGTGGTAACTGTCTGGGGTGGTGGTAACCACAGGCCGGTAACCTGGCCGGGTGGTAACCTGTTTTTCAGGGCAGACGCTATCGAAATCTCGCGCTGTTGCCCCCCGCATGGCGGAGGCGACCGGAAGGACCCATCAAATCTAAGTCGGATGTGTCAGATGCGTCAGAGCTTTGATGGCATCTGCGTCTTGCGCTTCTTTCCTGACCGTAGCTGAAAATGTACCCTGAAACAGGGCTTCATGCTACATGGGCAGTTTTTGAAAACGCCCTCATTTGCCTGAAATTGTCAGCGCCAATACCCAACTTCAGCCAACTTGCCGCAACTTCCCCAATATGTGACAAAGCCGCCCGAAGGCGGCCTGTCGTCCCGAGAGCACCTGGCCGAACCAGGCGGTCAAAGGATGAGACGTATACGGATACTACCTCGGATCAGTTTGATTGGACTTTCGCTCTGGCCAAGGACGGTTGAACGCTTCCTGCGCTTTTTCAGCGAGTGCTGCCAATTCAGCACGACGCGTTTCAGACAGGCTTACTGGGCCGACAAAATCTAGCAGTGCTTTGCTGGCCTCCGGCCCCAACGGAAGTGTTGCTTGCAGGACATCAGCTCGGCGCGCAGCATCCTTGGCTCTTCGCCAGAACCCATTAAGGCTTTTGCATTCATCACGATGGCATTCCTTCTTCTTGCAGCCATACCGGTATATCCCTGTGGCTGTTCAGTACTCGCCAGACATCGATGTGATCATCTTGCTCGATGTAAAAGACCAAGAAGGGGTAGCGCTTGAGCGACCACATGCGTAACCCTGGCAAATTCAGCTCATGGGCATAACGTGGCGATCCGGTTTGTGGGTGACGACCAATGTAGTCGTAGGTCTTTTGCAGCGACTCAATGAAGCCCAAGGCCACTTGATCTCCTGCCTCTTGGAGGTAGTAGTCGACCGCGTCTTCTGCATCCTTGTCCGCAAGTTCACGGGGGATGACCTGCTTGGCTTTCAAAACGAACCGCTTTTCCGTACCCGGCTACGCAACGCGTCAAAGTAGTTGGTATCTGCCACTTTGCCTGGCCGCGACGCGGCACCGGCCAACAGCAGGCCACGCAAATTCTGCCGATCCTGGTCTTTACGAATCAACTCGCGCACATACTCACTGCTGGTTCCATAACCTCGCTCGGCCACTTGCCCGTCGACAAAGGTTTTTAGCGTTTCGGGCAGAGAAATATTCATAGTGGTCATGGGAAAAGTCTACCTGGATTGGCAAAATTTGGCAAGAGGCCCTACTCAACCAGCATCATGGTTGAGCCGAAACGCCACCAACTCCATGAGCCTGCGCCAACGCCGCGCCGCCGTGTTGCGGTCGCAGGCAAAGCGTCTGCCAATCTGCTGCCACTCGTAGCGGTTGGCCCGCATCCAGACCAGATGCCGCTGCTCGACCTCCAGCCACTGCACCCAGCGCATGGTCTCGAGCATCCGCTCAACCGCTTTGGGGCTGGGCGGCATGGGCCGGTACAGCCGCTCGGGGTCGGGGTAGCGCTCGGGTACCTGCATGGCCAGCGTCATCCATGGGTTGAAGTAGCCACCAGGTCTGACCCGGGGCAACTTGTGTGCGGTCTCGGCAGCTTCAGCAAACCGAGCGGCCACGTCATCCACAGTCCATTCGGTTCGGGTCTCAGTCATGGCGCTTACCTCCCTCACCGTAGAGGCGTTCGCCCAGCCTGCGCACGAACTGTTTCTCAACCCAGTCGAGCCGTTCATCGTGCTCGGAGACCACCAGGATGTGATCGGTGCGCCAGCCCTCGCGTTTAACCGCGTCCAGGTCCGGCGTGGCGGGCTGCAGATTACCCAGGGGGCAACGGTAGCGGTATTGCGGCACTTTCATGTCACACCCCCTCCGTGGCCATTTCACGGGCCAGGTACAGCAAGGCGATGGCATCCGCTTCGTTGTCGTCAGCTGGGGCATGGCCACGGGTACGAACGGATGCCACCATCTCGTCCTTGCTGGCATTGCCTTTGCCTGTGGCGTGCTTCTTGATCGTGCCGACCGGGATGCCCTGGTACGGGATCTGGTGGTGCTCGCACCAGGCAGTCAGCTGTCTTCGAGTCGATAGCGGACCTGGCCGCGCAGTTTCAGAAAGATGGGGCCAATGCCCTCGGCACGCCACCGCTCGATGGTGGATTCACTGAGTTGCCAACGCTCTGCCAGCTGACTCTGTGAGATGTGTGTAACGGTTTCGGACGCTTGCACGTGAATCTCCTTGATGGTTGATGAGCCCTGGTTTCAGGCCACTTGGGAGCGGCGCTAACCAGTGCTGGCATTGCATCAATCGAGATTCCACAAACCAGTCCGCAGAGTCCACAGAAACAGTCCACAAACCTGCAGCGTGCGAATCCGCCCCATCCCCAGAGGGGCAGGCAAGATCTTGCAGGTTGTCAGATATTGACATACACTTCTGACATCTGGAGTGATCCCATGAGCACCTTGAACGAGTCCATCCTGTCTGCCGCCGAGGCCCTGCCTGAGGGAGGCTTGCTCTCGCCCAAGGAGTTTTTGCACTTGGCCAGCCGTGCGGCTGTGGATCAGACGTTCTCCCGGTTGGCCCGCGAGGGGCATCTCCTGCGTGTGGGACGCGGCGCCTACACGCGTCCAGTCAGCGGACGGTTTGGCATGCGCCCCCCCTCAACAGAGGCAATCATTGAAGCCATTGAATCGACCAGCGGCGAGGTAGTTGTTAGCCACGGCGCAGCCGAGGCGAACGCACTGGGCTTGACTACCCAGGTACCCACCCGCGAGGTATTTCTGACCTCCGGGCCGACACGTAAGCTGCACCTTGGCAAGCGGCAGATCGAACTCAAGCACGGCAACCGATGGCAGCTGGCATTGGGTAAACGCCCTGCTGGCCGGGTCATTCGGGCTTTGTCATGGCTGGGACCTGAACAAGCAGGCGCGGCGCTGAAATCCTTGTACAGTCGACTCTCTACCGAGGAATGGCAGGCCATGCGTGCGGCGCGCGCAACCCTGCCAGGATGGATGGCTCAAGCTGTGAGCGAAGTGACGGAACATGGCTGAGTCTTGGTTCAAACTCGGCCGCAGCGACCAAGGTGAAGCCCTTGAGGTCGCGGCCAGCGCACTGGGCAGGCCGGCTCACCTCCTGGAGAAAGACATCTGGGTTGTGTGGACCTTAGATGCCATCTATCAATCATCGCTGGGCGAGGCTCTGACCTTCAAGGGTGGCACATCGCTGTCGAAGGCATACAAGCTGATTGAACGGTTTTCCGAAGATATCGATCTCACTTATGACATTCGCGCTCTGGTCCCCGATCTGCTGCGTGAAGGCAACCCTATCCCGTTGACGGCGAGTCAAGAAAAAAAGATCAGCACAGCCGTTCGGGCGCGATTGCCACAATGGATCACTGAAACCGTTGTTCCGATATTGCACGATGCGCTACAGACGGCTGGAATCGACGCGCAGTTGGTCATCGGCGGCGAAGCTCAAGACAAATTGCTTTTGACCTATCCAGCTCTCAAGACAGGCACCGGTTACGCGGCTGCCAGTGTGCTGCTGGAATTTGGTGCCCGAGCCACAGGCGAACCGAATCAAACCCGGCCAATCAGTTGTGACATAGCCGACGTGATCAACGGGGTGGTGTTCCCTATCGCTGCCCCAAGGGTCATGAAGGCCGAGCGAACCTTCTGGGAGAAGGCAACGGCTGCGCATGTGTACTGCGCGCAAGGTCGTTTGCGCGGCGAACGGTATTCCCGTCATTGGTACGACATCGCGTCATTTGCGAAGTCCCCGATCCTGGCACAGGCGGCCGAAGACCGTGTGCTGGCCAATCAGGTGGCCGAACACAAATCGATGTTCTTCGCAGAGAAGGACGCCGCCGGCAACAAGGTCGACTACTTCAAAGCGACCTCAGGCGCGTTGCAGCTGATCCCAGAAGGCGCGTCCCGCAAGGCTCTGGCTAATGACTACAGTGCCATGCTGGAGGACGGGCTTTTGCCAATCGACGCCCCAGACTTCGATGTCTTGATAGAGGCGTGTGCAGCCATCGAAAAACTGGTCAACCAACGCGCCTGAATCAAGTCGTCAGCCAGGCCCGCTTGGAGATCCACGCTAGGTCGTTCGCAGGAATCACCAATTCGTATTCCTTGTCACCCGGGACGTACCGAATGAAAGATTCGTAGACGATTTTTTTGCGGTCGAATTGCTTGACCGGCCGGAAATTCCTGGCTGACGAGCCACAGGCATCGCGCAGTGCGCTGCCCTCCATCCGGTGGTCGAAGTCGTCCATCAGCGCCAGCAGAATGTCGACCTGCATGGCTTCCAGCGGATAGGCCACGCCGTCGATGTAGGCATTGCGCTCGGAGCGGACATACCGCAGCGTCGTGCCCCGATCCATCGCCGAATCATGCACTTGGTAAACGGCGGCTGGTTCCATGACGCGGTTGGCAAAGAACTCAAAGCGGTTTTGTGACACGCGCATCACATCGGCCAGATGCACCACATCGTACTGCGCCAGCGGGGAACTGGTCGGCAATGGCACTGGGCTGCTGGTCAGGATTCGGGCACTTCGGTCGGCACGGTGGCTCGCCAAATGGGTCAGAAGCTTGTGAGCAGTGACGTCGCGATTGAGATGGCGGGCAAAGTACCAGGTGACCGGCTTTCCGCGTCGCTCCTCGACCAGGCCCATGCGCCAGGCCAGATCAGGCACGAGACATTCGACCTGATGCCGGTTCAGATCCAGCCCCGTGGCCACATAGGCGACCACACGTTCGGTGTTGACCACCGTGGTTTGGCACACGCTGCGTGGCGCCTCAAAGTCTTCACAGTCACCGCCGCACAACAGGAGCACCTTGTCGCCGGGCAATTCAAGCACCACACGGGCCATGTCATCACGGCACTCCGGGCACTGCAACCAGTTAAGCGGCTCACCAAAACCCACGAGGTGTTCACGCCGCAGTTGCGCCAGAGCGTCCTGATTGCCCGGGTCAGACAACAGCGGTCCTGAGATTTCCTTGGCGGTACTCTCCAGCATCCGGCACAGCAAGGCCGTGGCCTCGATCTGCGTCTGGCTCATACGGCCGCACCAGGCGATTCGACGATGCCCAGGCTGCGCATCACGCACTGCGCCAGTTGCTGATTGCGGTGCGACAGGTTTTTGATGGTGGTCGAGCCGCTGGCGTAGACGTCGAAGCTGAAGTGACCCTCTCGGCTGCTTACCCGGTCACGGGTGTAGACCATGAGGGTGGCACGGTCCATTTCGAATTCGCTGTCGAAAGAGTGCGCCACTTTCAGCTTGTCGCGGGCCACGCAAATGGCATCCTCGCGATTGGCCTCGGGGCTGGCTTCGATCTGGATGGCACTGCTGCGTTGGTCGGCCGGCGTGAACTTGGCCCGGCGCAGCCGAACCTTTTGAATGCCTTGGGTGGACCAGTCTTCCTTCGGCGCCAGCAGACCGTCGTTCAACACGCTGAGCTTGAACCGACTGGGCGTGATCGCCTCGGGTTTCAATTCGGTCTTGGCCAGATGCTTGGCAAACAGGGTGAGGACGGCGGCGTGGTTTTTGGCACCGCCCTTGACCACGGTTTCCACTACGCCCGATTTGGGGTGGTAGACCAGCGCGTTTTCCAAGGCGACGCGGGTGGCGATGCGCTTGAAATCGTGTTTACGGAACTGGGCGATGGCCGTGATCGGTCCCTCGACGTACAGCGTGAACTGGATGCTGCCATCGGTACCGTAACGACTGACCTCGATGTGTGAACCGATGCCGCCGCCCGATTTTTGGTAAAGCGCGGCCACGTCCCGCTTGAAGGCCTCAAGGGACTCCTGATCCAGGTGTGGCACGAGGTCAGGAAGGATCTGGCTGGGCTTCCACGTCCGGCCATGGGTCTTGGCCCGAAACGCCAGCCGCAATTCGATGTCCCGAAAAATCTGTTCGTGGTGGGCGAGCATCCACAGCGCCTGCTCGCGCGGATCCATGCCCTGAAGATGTTCCTGCGCGGCGGCGTCATGCGCCAGCGCCAGCGAAAACTCTCGGGCCCCGGCCTCTATGCCGGTGATGTGAGCACGACGCAGGTCTTCGTTCCACCTGAACAAGTCTTCCTCGAGCGCGACTTTTTCAGCCGTGGTCAAGTCGATGTCTTCGAGCAGTTGGGCCTGCAAGTTTTCGACGGCGTCGGTGAGCGCATGGGTCAACTTCGCCTCCGGCAACGTCCAGTCGACTGACAGGTGCGCACCCAAGGGATGGGATTGCACAAAATCCTGCAGGACGGTCGGCGCGATGTGGCGCAGGAAGTGGCGGGGGTTGAAGATTTTCATTATTGGTCTCCTCCAGGGCTGGGTTACGTGTATCGACGCACCAGACCCACCACCACACCGAAGATCTCCAGCTTGCCGTTGGGACGTATGACGGAGTAGTCCGGGTTGGCCGGGATGAGGTGGTAGCCCTCCTGATCCCGACCGAGGGTCTTGAGGGTGAACTGGTCGTCGACCACGGCCACGACTTGTTCGCCCACGTTGGCGTTCTTGCGGCGCTCCACCACGGCCAGATCGCCGTTGTGGATGCCTGCGTTGATCATGGAATCGCCCTTGACCCGGATGAGCACAGTCTCGCCGGGATCCTGGATCAGAAATCGGTCAATCGTCATCTGTTCGACCCCGTCATCCAAGGTGGTGACAGGCATGCCGGCCGGCACGGGTTCGTTGGCCACCACCCGTTCGAAGAAGCGCTCGGTGGGCGCCCAGTCTCCATCGGGCGTGCGCTCCAGCATGCCAGCAGCCTCCAGGCGCTCGAGCACTTTCTTGACCGCCGACTTGGACGCGTAGCCCAGGATTTCCATCAGCCGGGCGTAGGACGGCAGCACCCGGTTCTGGGCGTAGTAGCGCTGCAGGGTCGCCAGGTGCTCGTGGTCGTGGAGGGCTTTCATGATGAGCTTGATTATAGAGAACGATCGTTCGCCATGCAAGCAAGTGTCAAAACCCGCAACAAACCTTGAACTGACGAAAAAAATTCTGCGTCTTTTCCGCAGCCTTCCTCATCTGTCTGCAGGCGTCCCCAACTCCCTTCTGGTGTTGCCGTGGCCTGTTCCTGAGAATTTGCGTATGCAGTTTTTCTTTCAGGAGCCCCTAGCAATGAACGATGTCAACCAGACTCCGCCCGACAAAATGCGGACCGATGAACGCCTCGATGAGGTGGCCCAGTTGCTGGCCAGAGGCCTGCAGCGCTTGCGTGTGGCACATACCAACGGTAGTGACGGAAAGAGCGCGTTGGGACTTGGCTTTTCTGGCACCCAGCGCGTTCATACGGACACGTTCAACGAAGTCACGGAGTCCCATTGATGAGCCCCTCGTCCCCCTACGCCACGTCACCGTCGGTGCTGGCCCAAATCACTGCGCTGCCAGATCTGTCCATGGCGGACATCAAAGCGCTCTGGCTGGAATTGTTTGAGGAAGACACCCCCACCCACAACCGCCAGTTCCTGGAGCGGCGGATTGCCTATCGGCTGCAAGAAATCGCCTTCTGCAAGGTCGACCGCCATCTGATCGACCGCAACAAGCGCCGGATTCAAGCCATCCTGGCAACCGGACGCAATACGCAGGACAACCGCGACGCACCACTGATGGCGGGCACCGTGCTTGTTCGCGAGCACCAGGAGAGAGAACACCGCGTCATGGTGTTGCCGGACGGCCAATTCGAATACGAGGGCCGTCCATACCGCAGCCTATCGCGCATCGCACGAGAAATCACGGGCACCGCATGGTCGGGACCGGTGTTCTTTGGGTTGAAGAAGCAAAAGCCCACCAAGGACAAGAAGACGGGAGCGCGCGCATGAGTGATGCATTCAAACGCCGGCAACGCTGTGCCGTGTATTGCCGCGTGTCCAGCGACGAGCGGCTAGACCAGGCTTTCAATTCGATTGATGCCCAGAAAGAGGCCGGTCACGCCTATGTGGCCAGTCAGCGTAGCGAGGGCTGGATTCCAGTGGCCGATGACTATGACGGCGGCGGATTCTCCGGCGGCAACATGGAACGTCCTGGCCTGCGTCGGCTGATGCTGGATATCGAGGCTGGCAAGGTCGACATCGTGGTGGTTTACAAAATCGACCGGCTGACCCGCAGTCTAGCCGATTTCTCCAAGATGGTCGAAGTCTTTGAGCGCGCCGGCGTGTCCTTCGTGTCCGTGACCCAGCAGTTCAACACCACAACGTCGATGGGCCGGTTAATGCTAAACGTGCTGCTGTCTTTCGCCCAGTTTGAACGCGAGGTCACCGGCGAGCGGATCCGCGACAAGATTGCGGCCTCCAAGCGTAAGGGCATGTGGATGGGTGGCGTACCGCCCTTGGGCTATGACGTTGAAAATCGCCGCCTGATTCCCAACGAACGCGAAGCCAAAATCGTCCGGCACATTTTCAAACGCTTCGTGGAGTTGGGCTCGGGAACCAAGCTGGTGAAGGAATTGCAGCTGGATGGCCTGACATCCAAGTCATGGACCACCCAGGACGGCAAGCAACGGGAGGGCAAGCTGATCGACAAGAGCTTGATCTACAAGGTCCTGAGCAACCGCACCTACCTGGGGGAGTTGCGGCACAAAGATGCATGGTTCAAGGCAGAGCATCAGCCCTTGATCGAACTCAGCACATGGGAAGCCGTTCAGTCGGTTCTGCAGGTCAGCCCGCGCGTGCGCGCCAACAACACCCGCGCCGCTATCCCGTTCCTGCTCAAGGGCATCGTCCAGGGTGCCGACGGTCGGGCTTTGACCGTGGCCTGGACTCGCAAGGGTACAGGACGGCTGTACCGCTATTACATGCACACCCGAGAAAACAAGGAGTACGCAGGTGCATCTGGCCTGCCCCGACTGCCTGCCATCGAATTGGAGGGCAATGTCATTGACCAAGTCCGGCAAATTTTGCGCGCGCCGGATCTCAAAACCCGGGTGGCCAAGGCCATGAATGCACTGGACCCGAGCATTGACGAAGCGCAGGTGTGCGTGGCCATGCTGCAAATCGAGAAGATCTGGGATCAGTTATTTCCGGCGGAACAGGAGCGCATCGTACGTTTGCTGATTAAGAAAGTGGTCGTCACCCCGCACACCATCGAGGTGCAATTCCGGCCCAACGGGGTTGAAAGCCTGGCCACCGAGATGATGGTCAAAAAGCACAAGGCGGTGACTCAGGAGATGGCAGCATGACGGGGATCAATATCAAGGCCATCGGCGACGCCGACATTGCCACGGCCAGCAACGGCAGCTACCACGTGACCATCCCGATAAAGATCACGCGCCGTGGCCGGCGCAAGGCAGTCACGCTGCCGGACGGTACAGCGTTTAAACCGCGCGCATGGGACAAAGACCCCACACCCATCCAGCTGGCGCTGGCCAGAGGGCATGAGTGGCTGGAGCTGCTGGAATCCGGCAAGGCAAAAAACCTGTCGGAGGTTGCCGAGCAGGTAGGTATGGACAGGGCCTACGTCAGCCGGATGGTGAATCTGACCACGCTGGCGCCGGACATTGTGGCAGCCATCTTGGACGAGTCGTTGCCCAACCACGTGACGTTGTTTGACCTGGCGTCAGGCACGCCGTTGCTGTGGGATGAGCAGCGGGCGTTGCTGTAGAACTCACGCTCACCGGTACATTCCGACCCTTAATGTCGCCGTCAAGGCACCTGGCCAGCCCCATGGAACAACCGCAGGCGATGCGGAATTTGGCGGAAAAGATCCAGCGTTGCCTGTCTCACTCGACGACAACATAAAACGGCTCCGACTTCCCGTACAGGCGGTTGTCGTTCTTGCCAATCAAGAAGGCTTCCACGAAATGCACGCCGCGGTAGGCCAGATCCTCTTCGCGTGAGAAGCCCGATTCGCTGCGGTAGAAATCGCCGCGCAGGGAGTTGGCGTCGTAGGCCGCTTGATCGGTGTTGGTGATGCGCCACTCGACCTTGAACGACGCATCGAAAGGCAAACCATTAATATTGGACGCCGTAAAGCGGATCGAGCGGTCCTTTGGAAGAGGTTGCAGCGACGCGACCCTGCCCAGCCTCGTGCTGCCTTTTGCGGTCAGAAGCTCGGCCGCAACGTTGACGCGGTACGACTGGGACGCGGTACGCCACTTGGGGCGTTGGACATAGGGAAGCCGGGAGATGCGCTCTGGCAGTGCCGCACGACCGAGCTCTATGACACGCTGGACCAGATCCTTGAACTGGCCCGCCACCACCAACGCGTCGCCCTTCGACACGCTCTCGCTGAGCCTCGCAGATTCCTTAGCCTCGCCGGCGGCAAAGCTGTCGCCAAAGACGCGCTGCCACTTGCCGATGGACTCGTCGCGGTTCTCCTCGGCGAAGGCTTCGTCGATCCAGGTGCGGTACAGGTTGATTTTCTCGCGGAAGTTACCGTACTGCGTCTGATCCCAGAAACGGCTCTGGATGTCGGACGACAACACCGGGTTTCGGATGTCAGGCACCGTGGGGCGCGCCTGCAGATAGTCGTCCAGCCGACCCATCACTGTCTTCAGGCAGGTCGGCGTGTCTGCGAAGGCTACCGTGTCCTTGTCCGAGTCGTAGATGTGCATGCCCACGAGCGTCGTGAACAGGAAAGACGGGCAGGTGAAGTTGGTCTTGATGTCTCGCAGATACTTCAACAGCCGCGTGACCTTCTTGAGGTCATTGCCGCCTGAGACGCCGTTCCTGCCAACAACCCAGTCCGTGTAGTCGAGCGCTGCGGTAGTCTCGAACTCGTTGGTGGTTCGGTTGCAGACCTCGTACGTGTTCGACCACATGCGACCCTTGACGCACGGCGCGATGTCGATGCGGCGCTCGCCCGCGTATTCGATGGTCACGCAGTGCGAATACCGGCGCACCTTGTCCTTGTATGTGCTGTGGCCGTCAAAGAAGGCGCCCAGCTTGTTGACGTAGTCCTTGGCTTCCCAGCCCTCGACCGGTTCCACGATCACAAGCAGGTCGGCGTCGAACTCGCCGCCCGTCAACGGCTTGATGATGGTGCCGTGGGCCCATGAACCGTGGGCCTCAAAGTCGAGGATCTTCGGCTCCCAGCTCGAGGCTTTAATAGCCTTCTGAACCGCTTCAACGCTGGCGCCCAGCTGGTTCACCCTTGTGTCGTTGAGGTTGACCTCAGCACTGAGAAATATCTTGAACTGATCGACCAGTTTCATGCCTTGCCGCCCTCTCCCAGCGCCCTCTCTGCCTCTCGCACAAAATCCTTGGCCGCGTGGTGAGCCTCGTCCTCATTCGCTGACCTGAATAAGTAATAGACCCAGTCGAAGACCAGTGGGCTGCGCTCACGGTGTTGGTAAATGGCATCCTGCAAAGACCGCGACTCGGCCTTGAGTACCATCGCATCAGTACCCCCAAGAGCCTTTGTCCAGATTTTTTCCCACTCGCCGTTGAGGTTGGCCAGCGAAATCGCGGCGTTGGCCTGCTGCATGCGTTCCCGTAGTGCCCAAGTCAACACTGGTAGGAATGGAACTACCAAAGTCATAATAAGATCGGGAAATTTCAGCCCCTTGTGCAAGCCCGCGTACAGCAGCGCCACACCGAACAGGAGGGTGAGTGTCAGCAGCCAGCCACCGTACCGGCGTCTGAGACGCATGTCGTAGCTGATATTGGTGCGCTGGCCGATGAGCCGAGCCAGGTGCAGGGGCAAACGGCCGACGCACTCCTCGTACCAGGCCTGGAAGTGCGCCTCGCGCTTCGCTGAGAGCGGCTTGGCAGACAGTCTGCGCACATCTTCATGCTCCACTGGCGTGCCCGTCACGAAGCGGTTCCAGGGCAGACCGAAGACGTCCGTGTCGAACTGCTCCTGCAGCTTGGCGCCACGCTTGAGCCGGTCCTTCTGAATCCGGTCGAACAGTGCTGTCTCCATCACCAGCAAAATCAAGCTGGTCAAAGCCAAGTGTGGCATTAACTCCGGGACTTTGGGCCCAATCCAGACCCCAATGACCGGCAGAAGAATCCAGACGAGGACCAGCAGGCCTTGGGTGACCTTGGCGGCGCGGTAGTTGCGGTGGCGAGCCCGCAGCAGGTCACGGTTTTCATCCGAAGCCTGCCGCGTCGGGATGTCGTTTCGATAGCTGTTCATTGACCCTCCCGAGCGTGGTTTTTGCTTTGCAACGACTGTGTCAAGGCCATCGTGCGCATTTAGAGGCGCGTGCCACACTTATGAGTGCTTGCAGGCCGCGGGTCGAAGGTACTTCAATGCGACCGCCGACAACCCGCTCCACAAATCTAAAGAGCAGTAACAATCATAACCATGATCGGATTTATGCAAACAGCTTACTTCAGGTAACTCGGGCGTTCGCGGCAACAACAAGCAACACGGTTGTGACTCCCTTTCCCTCAATATTGAAATAAAACCGCTCGACTCATCAACACATAACCCTTTGATTTTATTGATGTCGATGAGCGTGTTTTATGGCCACTTGCGGACTTCCGCCCGACCCTGAACTCAGGGCTCCCGGAGAATATGCGCCAAATCTGAGGAGGTAGCCCCCCAGAACGTCCAGAGCAGGCCTGACGCGAAGTCCGCAAGAATACTCACGAACCCGCAACAACCACTGGCAACACTCGCCAACGGTCGTAAAAAAACCCCAACTCAGAAGAGCTGGGGTTTTGCAAATGGTGGGGCTGGCGTCTATTGAAAGATGCCTTGAAACCCGCATGAATGCTAGGTTTCATGATTTTTAAAGTTGTTTTGTTCCCCGATTTGTTCCCCGGTTTCGCCTTTGATACCCCGTTTTTAGTTCACCTTTTGCATGGTGTCCCCAAAATTATGGGTTTGCAATAAATCGAATGGAAACAGTCGGTTTCCAACAACAACCCGCCAGACTTTTGCTCCGCCCCGGCCCATTTGCTGAATTACCACCTCCGTTTGAATAATTCTCCCAAGGGGGATTTATTGTCTGCGTGAGATAAAGAGGGGTTTCCAGCCGCGCAAACCATCAAACTTTTTAGCCCCCCTCCCGCTGTCTTTTTTGGCCATGTCTAGCAAAGAAAATGAAACAGGTCGGCTTCCTGATTCAATCAACCAGACTTTTCACCCCCCCTACCTGCCCAACAATTTACGCAATGGCTCAAACCTCGCCATGAACCCGGCCATGCTCTGATTCACCAGCGAATCATGCCGCGCCTGCAATTGCTCAAACGTAGCCCAGTGCATACCCTTTGGCTTTCCGCAGTTGCCGTTCAATATGCCCGCTTCCCATTGCAACCGATCCCGCAGCTTGTCCGCCTTGCTACCTGCCCGGTCGTGTGGTTGTTCCCGCTGGGTTCGGTAGGCTAACTGGTGGCATTGCCTGCACGCATACACCTTGCCACCGTACAACACGGCAACGCGCCGCCCGCAACCTGCCGCCGGACAAAGCCACCATGCACGCTGCCCGCCGTAGGTGCAGGGTGTCCACGATAGGCGTACCGGGTAATTCATGGTTTGCCATTCGCCGCCACGATCCCGCGCCCGATAGTCCAGCGTCACCCGGTCGGTGTCGGTGCGCAAATTGATATTCGCCACGGGTTCACCGTTGCGTGACCATTGCCAATTGAATGACTGCCCCGGCTTCAATCGCCCGGCCTGCGCAATTCTGCGAATGTCCAATGCCCACATATCGCCCGTGGTGCCTTTACCGCCGTGCCTGCCACTGCCAAAACCGCCCATAGTTGCCCCCGCTCAAAAGATTTATCGAAAACATCAATCAAGTTGCCCACTAATTGCGGTCGCTTTCAGGGTCTGAATCGCCGCTAGCCCGCATGGATGCAGGGTTTTCGATGGTTTCAACGTGTTTGAATTTTTGCTGTAATTCCGTTGCGACTTGCTGCCGCATATAGGCTTCATAGGCATCGTTTTGATGCAATGAAGGGTGCAATCCACGGTTTATCAGGGGTTGTGCCAGCTTGTTTACCAGTGGATCAACGCCGTTCAATTGCTGCACCACGATATTCAATGGCGTGGGGGCTTTGGTATCGGCCCTGCCCATCAGGTACTGCGCAAGCCAGTTACGCGCCTGCGGATCACCGCCCTTTGCCGCCTGCAATGCGCCCGTGACAACGCCGCGCCAATCGTCAAGGCTCACCGCGTCCAGTAGCACGCCCATGTAATCGCCTTCGGTGCGTCTATGGTTCGCAGTGCCTTGAATCAATTCAACCTGTTTACGCTTGGCCATGTTGCCCCCCTTCGGTTTGTAAGTTGTCTGCCCCGGTGTATGCGTGCCACAGCGCCAGCCCCACAGCACAGCGCCTGCCGTACCGGATGCCACGGCCTGCCGCAATGCAGGTGTGGCAATTGAAATGGTGTGCGTGGTAATCCTGCGCCGCTGATTGCTCAGTGCCAGTCAGCCACGGCCCGCGCTGCCTGAACAGTGGCTTTTTTGCATGGGGTTGCGCCGTGGTGGTCGTGGTCGTGGTCGTGGTCGGTGTAGTCGGTTCGCTCGGTGTAGTTCGTTCGCCGGGCAGTGCCAACGATCCACCTGCCGCAACAATGGATGCATCCAGCGCCAGCGAAGCGGCCCGAAACTTTGCCAGCGTTGCCGCTGATACGCCAGCGGGAATAGTGACTTTCCAGCCCGTGAGTAGATCGCCGGAAAATAGCTCATTCGCTGCATGGGTTTCGGTGTTGATTTTTTTGCACGTATCAGCCGTATCACCCGTGCAAGCCAATGCCCATGCGGGTTGCGCCTGATACGTCTGCATTTTCCCTGCCGTATCAGCCGTATCACTGGCCACCATACCGCCCGATCCTGATACGCCTGATACGTCTGCCGTATCAGTGACGTATCGGCCCAAACCCGCATGAATAGGGGTTTGCACGCCTGATACGTTTGATACGTCCGCTTTTAACGATGCCAGCCACGATTTAAGCGCCATGCTCACCCCCTGCCAGCTTGTCAGGGTCAACCGGGTACAGCTTTACGCCGCGCCCGGCAATCCGAATAAACCGCGCCCGTTCACCATTCGCCCCCGGTGTTGGTAGTGCTTTGGCTTCCTGCAACACATCCAACGCCCGTTTGAAGTCAATCCCTTTGGTTGCTTCGCGCATACCGTCCGTGGTGAACAGGTATTCACGCCCGCCGTTGGTGTCACGCCACCAGCCCGCCCGGTCACGTATCTGCACATCGTTGGTGGTGTCTGCGTCGGAAAATCGCCCGTCGCCGTGTCGCTCGATAAAGCCTGAAACCCGCTGCAATATCTGCCGCCGTTCGTCATTACCTTTGCCGCGCATGGATTGCCACAGCTTGAACCCGTGCGCTGCCGCTTCGCCTGCCGCCCCCACTGGCCAGCCTGTCACGCCGTAGTCGGTTGCCAGTTCACCAGCCAGCCCAATCAAGGCAAACCGCGCCGCTGCCCGCTTGTCCTGCCCTTCCGTGCCATCGGTTGCAAACATCGGTGCGGCCTTGACTTCCTCCAACATGGCGCAAAGATCGCTTGCATCAAAAGTCAGCTTTTCCAGAAACGCCCGGCCTGCCTGCCCGTGGTGCTGTGCCGCTGCCCGCTTGATAGCGTCAGAGAATGCCGCCGGACTGGTTGCACCGTGCAGGGCATCCCATGCGCCGTAGGTTTGCGCCGCTGGAATGTCCAACAGTCGCATAGACTGCCCCGCCTTCGCCCGGTGTCCGCCTTCCTGCATGGTGGTGGCAATAGTGCGTTCACCGCTGGATATGACAAAACACCGCCACCGCGTCACGCCCCGCGCATTCCCGCTACGGCTTGCACGTTGTTTGCCGCGCCCGTTGCCTAGCGCATAGACAATGGCCCCGACTTCCTTCGGATCGCATTCGCTGATTTCGTCCAAGGCCAACAGGCAATCATTGAACATCGCCGCCGCGCCTTCCATGCCGTTTGCCGTTGCCCGCCAGCTACGCTTAAAGCCCGGCCCGCCCCATGTTGCGCACGCCGCTTCGATCAAGGTGGTTTTGCCCGTGCTGGAATCACCGACAACGTGAAACCCACCGCCCTCCGAATTGCACCGCTGCAACAACGGCCCGGCGAATGATGCCGATACCGCCAGCATCAATAGCGGGTTGCCCACCGCCTTTGCTGCAATTCCATCGCGCCAGCCTGCCAGCGTCCCGGCCTGCGTGTGTTCCTCGTGGCCACGTTCACCGCTTTGGAAAATCACGCCCGCAGACTTTGGCCCGATCACTGCATCCGGCAACACGAATGAATCACCGCACCAGCCCACCTGTAACGCGCAATGAATGCGCCGTTTCGGGTGTTCGCTTTGCAGGTAGTGGGGCAATTGCTGCCGGGCTTTGTAGGGATCAAGCTCTACGCCCATTGCCAACAGTTCGCCGCGTAGCTGCGCACCATCGCCCGCCAATAGCTCCATAGGCATTGCCCATTCGCGCCACTTGCCCACCGTGGGTTTGAAGCGAAGCAACCGCCCAAAGTTATTGCTTTGCCCGTCAAAGGTCACTGCATCAATGTGCATGGGGGAAGATATCCACGCATCAAACGGTTCCGGTGGTGAATCCTTTTTACCCGCTGTTAGTCCACAGTAATAAACGCCCGGCTTGTGGTTGCCATCACTGGATTTTGTCCAATCGTCCAACACCACATAACGCGGCCTGCCATCCATGCCGGGAAACGGGCTAGGTGGCAATAGTGGGGCTTCGCTGCCTTCGGTGGTTGCCGTGGTGTCGGTCGCGTCGGTGGTGTCCCCGCCCGGTGTAGCTTGCTCGGTATGCGTTGCCTGCACTGGATCAGGTTCGGGCACTGGTGCATTTTCCTGCGTACCAGCGTGCGTACTTTCTGCATCAATCTGGCCACCAGCCCCCGTATCACTTGCGCAACCAGCTATAGATTCGATAGCGCCAGAAAAGCAAACTTTCACCGCTTCAAGCCCGCCGCGTGCCAACTGGTGCAGGTCGTTAAAGTCCGTCGCCTTGTCTGGCCTGTCCGCCGGGAACATGGGGACAACCACAACACCGCCCACGGCCTTTGCAGCGCCAGCCGCTGCCGTGCGTCCGGGGTTGCCTTCGGTCTGGTGGTCATCGTCCGCCGCCACAATCAGCGCCGCATCGGGGTACAGCTTGCGCAATGACTTTGCAACGGGTTCAAGGTTGCCGCTATCGAACGCCACCGCCACGGGTTGCCCGGTTGCCTCATGGATAGATGCACCAGTAGCAAAGCCTTCGCACACGATCAGGATGCCCCCGTGCGCCGCAGAATCGGCCTTGTCTATGCGGTAGTGGCATCCCTGCTTTTCGCCGCCTGTTAGCGGTCGCTTGGTGCCATCGGCGGTAATGAATTGAAGGCTTCGCAGTTCACCCGCCGCGTTGCGCATGGGGATCACCAGCAACGGCCCGGACAATGAAT